>Ga0209643_1000661_pt1 | contig 50008 bp, 52 predicted proteins | sample AutmiccBRH37_all_FD_187383 | JGI IMG/M metagenome (GOLD analysis project Ga0209643, IMG submission 187383) | Deep subsurface microbial communities from Mt. Terri, Switzerland - Autotrophic microbial communities BRH/37_all (SPAdes) (version 2) | ecosystem: Environmental > Aquatic > Deep...
CGGATTTTACACGGAATTCCTACGGAATTACACGGTTAACTATTATATATTATATAGCTACATAAGTGGATTTCGATACATTCTTCGTTATCGATAATTACTTATGTATTAGATTATTTACCAGCCGTGTGTTCCGTGGATTTCCGTGTTTTTCCGAAGGAAATCCGTGTTACCCGTTCCAATAGGCGCATCATTCTGCAGGGAGGCTCATGTAATATGGAGAAAATGTTTGTTGTAGTGAATCCGGTATCGGCAAATAAATCAACAGCAAAGGAATGGCCGCAGTTTGATAGAGTATTGCGGGATTCCGGCTATGAGTTTGAAGCAGTGCTGACAGAATACCCCGGACATGCGACTGAGCTTGCAGGGCAGGCATTGAAGGCGGGTTACAAGACAATAATGTCTGTAGGGGGAGACGGCACGATGAATGAGGTTGTCAATGGATTCTTTGAGAATGGGCAACCTATATCTGAGGATTCGGTACTTGTTGTATTTTCAAGAGGGACAGGCTGTGACTTTATCAGAACCCTTGATATCAAAAAGGGTATAGAAGATTTACTGGCTATTCTGGACAGAAAACAAGTAAAGCAAGTGGATGTTGGACGTGTAAATTTTCTTGGCACAGCTGGAAAAATGGTCACCAGATATTTCATGAATGTGGCTGATATCGGCATAGGTGCTGAGACGGCAAACAGAGTCAATAAGCATTCCAAGCTGCTGAAGGGATTATTATCCTTCGCCCTTGGGGCGGTCACTACTATAATACTGTATAAAAACAAAGACTTTGAAGTGATTATTGATGGTGAAGCAGTATTAAGCGAAAGGATGAACAGCGTCATTATCGCCAATGGAAAATACTTCGGAGGCGGAATGAAGGTGGCACCTGAAGCTTTGATTGATGATGGAGTTTTTGATATTATTATTCTGGGTGATCTAAGTAAGCCAGAGCTTATAAAAAGCTTCCCGCTGATATATGACGGAAAGCATCTAAGCCATCCGAAGCTTAAGTTTTACAGGGGAAGCAAGGTCAAGGTAAAAAGCGGCGGTAAAGGGCTTATCGAGGTAGATGGAGAAATACCCGGAAGTGATGATGCTGAGTTTGAAATCTTGCCAAAGGCCTTGAATATATTGATATGAAATTATACAGAAATATAGTATGATAATAAAAACATTGAAGAAAAATAAATATAAGCGTATAATTGTTTAGGTGTGGGCAGCCGAGGCGCATCACACCTTAATTCATGTATTGGAGAAGATAAAATGGAAAAAACAACAAGAGAAGATATAAGGAATGTTGCGATAATTGCTCACGTTGATCATGGGAAGACTACCCTGGTGGATGGACTTCTAAGGCAGAGCGGCACCTTCAGGACTAATGAAAATGTCATGGAAAGGGTTATGGATTCCAACGACCTGGAAAGAGAGCGAGGAATTACTATACTCGCAAAAAATACAGCTGTGCTTTATAACGGTATCAAAATAAACATAATAGACACCCCGGGACATGCAGACTTTGGCGGCGAAGTAGAGAGGGTTCTAAAGATGGTGGACAGCGTGCTTCTTATCGTTGATGCAGCTGAAGGTCCTATGCCGCAGACCCGTTTTGTGCTGAAAAAGGCGCTGGAGCTTCATTTAAAGCCAATAGTAGTAATTAATAAGATCGACAGGCCTGATTCAAGAATTGAGGAAGTAATTGATGAAATAATCGACCTGTTTATAGAGCTTGGTGCCGATGACCACCAATTGGAGTTTCCGACAGTGTATGTATCGGCAAAGCAAGGTGTGGCAAAGCTGAATCTGGAAGATGAGTCTCAGGACCTGAAGCCTCTTTTTGATACTATAGTATCTTACGTGGAACCTCCTAAGGGTTATATGGATGAACCACTGCAGATGCTTGTTACTACAATAGAATATGACGAGTATGTCGGCAGGATTGCAATCGGCAAGGTGTCAAGAGGAAAAATAAAATATGGACAGAGCGCTGCTCTTTGCAGAAGAGATGGAACCTTCCAGAGTGTGAAGCTTGGAAGAGTCTATAGTTTTATGGGATTGAAAAGAGCAGAGGTAGAAGAGGCATATCTGGGTGATATCGTGGCCGTTTCAGGTATAGAGGACATAAATATCGGAGAAACAATCTGCGATGTTCTGAATCCGGAGGCAATAACTTTTGTTAATATTGAGGAGCCGACAATATCCATGACCTTCACTGTAAATAACAGTCCCTTTGCAGGAAAAGAGGGCGATTATGTAACCTCCAGGCACTTAAGAGCCAGACTTTTTAAGGAATTGGAAACAAATGTTGCTATGAGGCTGACAGAAACAGATTCTCCTGATACCTTTGACGTGGCAGGCAGGGGAGAACTGCATCTTTCAATATTGATTGAGACAATGAGAAGGCAGGGGTATGAATTTCAGGTATCAAAGCCCACTGTTATAATGAAGGAAATAGACGGTGTAACCCACGAGCCTATGGAGCACTTAATAATAGATGTGCCTGAGGATTTTATGGGTGTTGTAATGGACAGACTGGGTCCGAGAAAGGCTGAAATGCTGAACATGAGCAATAACAGCGACGGGTATCTCAGACTTGAGTTCAAAATACCCGCAAGAGGCCTTATAGGCTATAGGTCACAATTCATGACCGACACAAAGGGCAATGGCATTATGCATCATATTTTCCACGGCTATGAGGAATTCAAGGGAGAAGTGCCTGAAAGGTCCAGAGGTTCACTTGTTGCTTTTGAAAATGGGGAGACTACGAATTACGGATTATTTAATGCCCAGGAGAGAGGCGATTTGTTCATTGGCCCCGGGGTACAGGTATATGAGGGAATGATAGTAGGGGAAAATGCAAAATCCGAGGATATTGAGGTAAATGTCTGCAAGAAAAAGCATGTATCCAACATGAGAGCTTCAGGTTCTGATGAAGCTTTGAGGCTTACTCCACACAAGGAAATGAGTCTCGAAGAGTGTTTGGAATTCTTAGCGGCAGATGAGCTTGTTGAGATAACTCCCGAATCGATAAGATTGCGGAAGAGGATACTTGACAGTAGTCTGAGGGCAAAAGCCAGCAGGAGCAGATAAGAAGAAGAATGCCCAGCATTCTTCAGATGCGAGATACGAGATTCGAGATGCGAGAGAAGCTGGGGTATTCCTTTTAAGCTAAGTAACGGATAATCGCGTAGCGATTCCGTGTAACAGACCTGTGTGCCTGTTACACGTCCCCATAACTTCGTAGCCTGGCCCTAACTCCCGTATCTCGCATCTCGTATCCCGCATCTGCGCACGTTAGTGCGCATTCCTCTTAACTAGCGACTGAAGCTATGTTTTATATAAGACATAGCTTTTTCTTAAGCCTTGTCAAAATATGTTGCACATTATATAATTAATTAGGGTATTAATCATGTTGAATTTCCACCATACCCAATATGAATACTTATGTGTGCTCAGTAAATTATTTTATATGTTCAGCATAGAAAGAAGTGTTGCTATATGAAGGTCAAACTAAAATTTAATATATTCAGATTTTTATTTTTTTGCTTCTTACTTTCTCTGGCTGCCGGATACTTCTATTACAACACTGGTTTGAAGGCTGTAAGCAGTACGGGAAATGCTGTTGAAAGACAGATTATCATACCAAAGGGCAGCAGCGTCAAGTCGATAGCAAAAATCCTTGAGCAGGAGAATATAATAAAAGACAGCATTGTATTTGAATTATATTGCAAGATAAATAAGAAAGCAGACAAAATAAAGGCAGGGAAATACAGTATAGATAATTCCCTGGAAGTACCGGAAATAGTTGAAGTCATAGTGTCGGGGAAAGCTCTTGTAGATATAATGAAGTTTACGATTCCCGAGGGTTACAATCTGGACCAGATAGTGGAGAAATTAGGCAGCCTGGGAGTAGTAAGCATTGAAGATATTCAGGCTGCATTGGAGCCTGAAAGCTATGAATATGATTTCATCGGACAAATACCCGATAGGGAAATGAGTCTGGAGGGTTACCTGTTCCCGGATACCTATGAGATTTATAAGGACACAAGGGCTGAAATTATAATAGACAAGCTGTTGGAACGTTTCGATGAAGTGTTTACCGAAGAATACAGAGATAGGGCTAAAGAACTCAATATGACTATTGACCAGGTGATTACACTTGCATCAATAATAGAAAGAGAAGCAAAGCTGGACTCTGAGAGAAAGACTATATCTGCCATATTCCACAACAGGCTGGAAAAGAACATGATGCTTCAAAGCTGTGCCACTGTTCAATACCTTTTAAAAGAACAGAAGGAAGTATTGACATATAAGGATCTGGAAATAGAATCACCCTACAACACTTACAAGAATATGGGCTTGCCTCCGGGACCCATTGCATCCCCCGGCTTGAAAGCAATAGAAGCTGCACTTTATCCTGAAGAGGCGGAATACCTTTATTTCTTTGCAAAGGATGACGGTTCCCATGTTTTCTCAAGGACCTACAATGAGCATATTAATGCCCAGAATAAATTGAAGAAATAACTCAAAAACTAAAGTCGCAAAAATACATGGCCTAATCCATGTATTTTTTATGAACATATACGAGGTGAGAAAGTGACAAACATCAACCATGAGTATATTGATAAATTCCTGTTTGGTATGATACCTGTCCGCTGCGGAATACTAAAGGAAATGGAAGAATACGCAGAGAAAAACCATGTGCCCATCATTACCCCGGACATTGCGGGTTTATTGGCAGTGCTTATAAAGTCTACTAATATAAAGTCCATTTTGGAGGTAGGCACAGCAATCGGTTATTCTGCAATACATATGGGCCTCTGTGCAGGAGAAGGCTTTTCTATCACTACAATAGAAAGAAATGAAGAGTCTGCAGCGAAGGCAGCAGGTTTTATAAAGCAGGCGGGACTGGAAGACAGTATTAAGATAATAACCGGGGATGCCGGAGAACTGCTTAAAGATGTAACCGGAAGCTTTGACATGATATTTGTAGATGCGGCTAAAGGCCAGTATATGGAATTTATGAAGGACAGTATAGGCAAGCTTAGGACCGGCGGACTATTCGTATGCGACAACGTGCTTTTCAGAGGAATGGTAGCCGAGAGGAGTCTGCTGATAAGAAGGAAAATCACTATTGTGAAAAGGCTCAAGAAGTTCCTAAGCTTCATATCCTCCTGTGAAAGCCTTCAGACTGCCATAATTCCAATGGGAGACGGCATATCAATAAGCTGCAAGCTTAAGGAGGTTGAATTCAATGAATAGACCGGAAATACTTGCCCCGGCAGGTAATTTGGAAAAATTGAAGATGGCGGTAATATACGGAGCCGACGCAGTATATATAGGTGGTGATAAGTACGGGCTCAGAGCAGCTGCGGGAAACTTCACCATAAATGAAATAAAAGAAGGTGCGGATTATGCCCATGCAAAGGGAAAGAAGCTTTATGTCACAGTAAATATAATACCGCACAATGAAGATCTGGAAGGGCTTCCTGAATACTTGAAGGAGCTTGAAGATACAGGGGCTGATGCCCTTATTGTATCAGACCCGAGCATAATTATGACAGCAAAGGAGGTTGTGCCTGAAATGGAGCTGCATTTAAGCACTCAGGCAAGCAACACCAACTACAAGAGTGCCGGGTTCTGGCACAGGCTCGGAATAAAAAGGATAGTACTGGCAAGAGAATTGAGCTTTGAGGAGATAAGGGAAACCATAGATAAGTCTCCTGAGAGCTTGGAATATGAAGTGTTTGTTCATGGTGCAATGTGCATGGCCTATTCTGGCAGGTGTCTGCTGAGCAATTACATGGTAGGCAGAGACGCAAACAGGGGTGAATGCGCCCAGCCTTGCAGATACAAGTACTATCTGGTAGAGGAGAAGCGTCCCGGGCAATATATGCCGATAGATGAGGATGAAAGAGGCACATACATATTCAACTCCAGAGATCTTTGCATGATTGAGTACATCCCTGAGCTTGTGAAGCTGGGAGTAAGAAGTCTGAAAATAGAAGGAAGAATGAAAAGCTCATACTATGTAGCATCGGTGGTAAGGGCATATAGACTGGCTTTAGACAGCTATTTGGAAAACCCGGAAGGATATGAGTTCAAGAAGGAATGGCTTGATGAACTTTCAAAGGCCAGCCACAGGGAATTCGGTACAGGCTTTTATTTCGGCAAGCCGGATGCAAAAGGGCAGATATATGAGTCAAGCTCCTATTTAAGGGATTATGCCTTTACAGGTCTGGTGCTTGATTATGACAGTAATACCGGACTGGCTACTGTTGAACAAAGGAACAGAATGCTGGTAGGGGATGTAATAGAAGTAATAGGACCTCACAGACAGCTGTTCTCACAGAAGCTTGAAAAGATGTGGAATGAGGAGGGGGAAGAAATATCATCCGCTCCACACCCTCAGCAGATTATAACCATTAAAATGGAAAAGCCTGTTGAAAAAAATGATATATTAAGAAGGGAGCGGAAAGATGGTGAGTGAGGTAAAAAATAAAAAGCCTCTTGTAATTGGAATAGCAGGGGGAACAGGATCCGGTAAGAGCACTGTTGCAAGAGCTATTTTAGAGAGTATACCGAAAAAGAATGTGGCAATAATTGAACAAGATTGCTATTACAAGGATCAGAGCCATCTGCCGGCAGAGGTACGGGTAAATGTAAACTATGATCATCCTCTGGCCTTTGATATGGAGCTTATGATAGAGCAGGTAGAAAAGCTTATCAGTGGACAAGCCATAGAGAAGCCCCAATATGATTTCACTGTGCATAACAGGGAAAAGCATACCTTCACTGTTGAACCCAAAGCTATAATTCTTTTAGAGGGTATTTTGATACTTGACTCTCCAAAGCTCAGAGAATTAATGGATATAAAGATTTTCGTCGATACAGATGCTGATGTCAGGATTATCAGAAGAATTGTAAGAGACATGAGGGAAAGGGGCCGGTCCCTTGAGTCGGTCATCAGTCAGTATCTGAACATTGTAAAGCCGGCGCATAATGAGTTCTGTGAGCCTACAAAGAGATATGCGGATATAATTATACCGGAAGGCGGCTACAATAAAGTTGCAGTGGATATAATGGTTACAAAGGTGAAATCAATTATAGGCGAGAAGCAGTAAAAAGTTACTCAGGTGTATAACCTCCCACAATCTGACAACAATAAGATAAAGGGAGGTTTTATTTTGTCCGGAATTTTGAAATTTATTAAGAAAACTGCTGTGGAAGAGCAAAAGACGGAAGAAGAAAGCAATAGGGCTGAGCTTCTCACTCTGCCGGGTACCAGACTGTATAGAAAAAACAACTATATGATTATTCACAAGAAAAGATTGAAGATAATAGGAATTTCCTTTATATTACTGTATATGCTTATGTTGGGCAGACTTTTCTACATTCAGGTATATATGGGGAAGGAATACAGTGAGAGGGCTGTAAGGCAGAGGATGGTCCATATACCCATTTCCGCCAACAGAGGGATTATATATGACAGGAATATGATCCCCATTACTGATAGAGAGATCAGAAAAGCGGTTATTGCATATCCTGCCTTTGTTTATGATAAAAAAGCGGCGATAGATACAATCTCCAAAGCCTGTGGAATTCCAAGAGAAACAGTGGAGAAAAAAATGGATGGTTCAGTGGATACAGTGGAATTCATTTGTGGAGTAGAAAACAATGACTACCTGTCTTTAATTGACAGCGGGAGGCTAAAAGGTGTTATTGCGGTAGAAAAAAGACTAAGGTATTCTGATGAGGATATTGCAAGGCATGTGATCGGCTACATAGGCAAGACAGATAAGATAGGACACATGGGCGTAGAAAAGAGTATGAACAGCTATCTGGAAGCCAGCGGCAGCGACAGTATAGCAGCGGTAGTGGACAGCGGCAAGAATATTATACGAGGGCTTGGTTTTCGGAAGGTTGATGCGCCGAAGGATGGACAAAGCTACAGTATAAAGCTTACCCTTGATTATCATATACAGAATATAATTGAAAGGATCATGGAGGATAATGATATACAAGGCTCCATAGTCGTAATGGATGTAAAAAATGGAGATATATTGGGAATGGCGAGCAAGCCGGACTTTGACCAGGACAATTTGGACAAATATTTAAAAAGCAGCGGCAATGAGCTGATAAACAAATCCATATGGCAGTTTGACCTTGGCTCAATATTCAAGACTGTAGTGGCTGCTGCTGCAATTGAAGGAGGCTTTGTAAACCCATATGAAAAATACAAATGTGAAGGTTATATTGATGTTGGAAACAACAGGATAAAATGCTCCACCTACAAGTCCCATGAAGATAGGGAGATTGATATGATAGAGGCCTTTGCCTTATCCTGCAACAGTACTTATATTAAGATAGGAACAAAAACGGGTGCGGGGGAAATACTTGAGATGGCTGAAAAGCTGGGCTTTGGCCAGAAGCTGTGCTTTACCATTCCTGAGGAAAAGGCAGGCTATATACCAACAGTGCAGGAGGACGGCATAGGGAATATTTCCATTGGCCAGGGGAAGATACAGGCCACACCGCTTCAGATAACCTCAATGATGGCTACCATCGCAAACAATGGTATAAGGAATGACCCTCAGCTGGTTGAGTCCCTTATAACCGAAAAAGGACTGACTGTAAAGAAGCTTGAAAGGTCAAGGCCTCAAATTGTATTGAATCCTATAACCTCGAAGCTATTGAAGGAAATGCTGCATGAAGTCACAGTGACAGGTACGGGGAAGCAGGCAAATATGGATGAATACGGCGGCAGCTGTGGAAAAACAAGCTCCGCACAGACGGGAATAGATGAAGGAGAGGTAGTTCATGGGTGGTTTGCAGGTTTTGTACCTTATGAAAAGCCTCAATATGCTATTACGGTATTCATTTACAACGGACAGTCCGGAGGCGGCGCAGCCGCTCCTATATTCAAGGAGGCGGCAACAGAGATATTGAAAACCGTAAAAAGGTAACGTGTAACACGGCATTACACGGAGACTGCACGGAACACAGGTTGGGAAAATTATAAAAACCTTACCGTGTGATTCCGTGGAACATCCGTGTGTTCAGTGTTACCCGAAGCCCTATTTACATAAAAATTTTTATGTTTCATATCAATACAGGCACACTTTTAAAGAGGAAATCATATAATCTTAGTAGGCGAAGTTTTCCGTTGTATAAACCCTTGTTCATTTTTTGAAAAAGGGTTTATATCGGCAAACTTCTTGAAATTTGGAGGTGTGCTTCTTTGCTGCTCATTATTGCCTCTCTCATTGTATCCACAATTAAGGACATATGCCTGCTGTTCGGTTATATTCAGAACGTCAATTCATTTCCGCAGCCCCTGTCTGCTGATGAAGAGCAATACTATCTGGAGGAATACAGAAAAGGTAATGAAGATGCAAAAAATATACTGGTGGAGAGAAATCTCAGACTTGTGGCTCATATAGTTAAAAAATATGTGAACACAGGAAGAGAAATAGACGATTTGATATCCATAGGTACAATAGGTCTTATAAAGGCTATAATAACCTTCGATGATGGCAAAGGCACAAGACTTGCCACTTATGCTGCAAGATGCATAGAGAATGAAATACTTATGACTATCAGAGCTTCAAAGAAAACAAAAACAGAGGTGTCCCTTCACGATCCCATAGGTGTTGACAAAGAAGGCAATGAAATAAGCCTTATTGATATACTGGGAAGTGATACGGACATCATACTGGATGAGGTGGAGCTGAAGATCCAGATCAAAAAGCTGTATCAAAGAATGGAAACAGCCCTGAAGAAAAGAGAAAAACTGGTGATAGAGCTCAGATACGGACTGCAGAACGGTATCAGCAAGACACAGCGGGAAATAGCGGATATGCTGGGAATATCAAGATCATATGTATCAAGAATCGAGAACAGGGCCATAAGAAAGCTTTATAAAGAGCTTTACAGCGAGAACATGTAAGTATATTATATAGATACGAGATACGAGGAAAAGCTTGGGTATTCCTTATGGGTATAGGTTTCGAGGTTTCGGGTAGGAGCGATTCACGAATCGCCTGCTCCATTCTTCGAAGCATTGGCATAATTCTCGAGTCTCGAATCTCGTATCTCGTATCTGTTTGCACGAGCCACGTGCAAAATAATGTACAATTGAGGTCGGATATGAAAAACAGATTGAAACCGGATTTATTTTTAAATACTGTGTATGAGTTGGATACAGGGATGTTAAAGGCCGGAGGGATAAGGGCAATTATTGTGGATATAGATAATACTCTTGTTTCCTGGGATACAAAGGTACCTGACGAGAAGGTCATTGAGCTTGTATGCAGGCTGGGGGCAGAAGGCTTTAAAATCTGCATATTATCAAACAATACAAAAAAAAGAGTGGAAGAATTCAATAAAGGCTTGAACCTGCCTGCGATACATAAGGCAGTCAAACCGAGTAAAAGGGCATTTAAAAGAGCAATGAAGCTTATGGAATCAACTGCAGAGAATACGGCGGTAATAGGTGACCAGCTTTTTACCGATGTATTGGGCGGCAACCGCCTTGGACTTTTCACAGTGCTTGTATCACCAATAAGCGATAAAGAGTTCATTTGGACCAGAATTGTGAGAATGCTTGAAAGAATAGTGCTTAAAAGAAATATATAGGTTGCAATAAAGAAGATTCAAGGAAGAATTATGCAACCTATGAAATCAAGGAATATGATTTTGCAATATTTGAATTTCAATGTAGAATGTTTATTCCAAAACATATAGCACAATTAAAAAATAAAAATTCAATCCCTGCCATCAAAGCAGGAATTTTTTTTTAATGTGTAGAATAATGAAAGGTTACTAGATATATTAAGTTTCCTAAATATAAAAAAGGGGGATCTAAAAATGGTTGAGAGAGTAAAAAATAAAAAGGGCTTCACTATCATCGAGATAATGGTAGTTATCGCATTGATAGGAATACTGGCCGCAGTTCTGGTACCACAATTCGGAGGGGTAAGGGACAGGGCAAAAGACACGGGGGTGCTCACAAATGCAAAAATGGTTGAAGCATATGTAGCAAGTGCAATCGATAGCTATAAATTATCAGCTACAGCAGGTACTGATTTTAAAGATGATATTGATGCTTATTTTACCGATGACAATGCATTAACCAATCCATACACAGGATCAGTTGAAGCTGCAACTACTATTAATGTTTCAGTAGAAGATGAGGCAGGCCATAGTACTGGCAGTGAGCCGGGTGTTATTTATGTAGAAATAGACACCGATACATTAGATACGTATATCAATGGCTTTGACTCTAAAGGAAATGAATTGGAAGCTTCAAAGAGAACAATAACAAGATAATTTAATAGCAAAGTAAAAGGCTTCAATAAAATGAAGCCTTTTTTCCGATTGAATGTCTGTTATTATATTGGGGGGATATATATGGACAGGAGCAGAAGAAAAAGGCTTGGGGATATGTTGATGGATGCTCAGAAGATTAGTTCTGAACAGCTTTATGCTGCCCTGAATGTACAGAAAAGCACAGGGAAAAGACTTGGGGAGGTACTGGTATCGGAGGGCTTCATAGCTCAGAAGGATATAATAAAGCTGCTGGAAACCCAGTTGGGAATTCCCCAAATTGACTTGAAAAAGTATTTGATAGATCAGAAATCGGTTAAGCTGGTACCGGAGAACATTGCCAGGAAGCATGAGCTTATTGCCGTTCAGAATGATGGAGTGTTCCTGACCGTTGCCATGAGTGACCCCCTTAACTATTTTGCACTGGATGATGTCAAGATGGCTTCAGGGCTGGAAGCAAAGCCTGTAATAGCAACCTCTGAGGATATACTGGCCTCTATAGAGCGGTACTATGGCGGAAGAGCTGCCGAAAGAGCCGTTGAGGATTTCAAGAGGGAATACAGCATTCTTGAAAAGGAAGCTGAGATTATAAGCGACAATGATATAAACAGCGCACCAACTGTGCGGCTTGTGAATTCAATCATTGAGCAGGCGGTAAGAATCGGCGCCAGCGACATACACATTGAACCCTTTGAAAAGGAAGTCAGAGTAAGGTTCAGGATAGACGGAGTACTGCAGGAAATGATGAAAATGGGCAAGCAGACTCTTCCTGCCATCGTTACCAGGATCAAGATTCTGTCCCAGATGAATATAGCCGAGAAAAGAATGCCTCAGGACGGCAGAATAGAGACCCAGGTGGACGGAAAGGATATTGATCTGAGAGTATCAACCCTTCCAACAATTTACGGTGAGAAAGTGGTAATAAGGATACTGAACAAATCCTCCTTCCTCTATTCAAAGGAGGAACTGGGGCTCAGCCATGAAGACATCAAAAAATTCAACAGTATAGTATCAAATCCTTATGGGATAATACTGGTTACAGGTCCTACGGGAAGCGGCAAGTCTACAACTCTTTACAGCATATTGACTGAGCTTAACGACACAAAGAAAAATATAATAACGGTGGAAGACCCGGTCGAATATACAATACCGGGAATAAACCAGGTGCAGGTAAATGTCAAAGCCGGACTGAACTTTGCCAACGGTTTGAGATCCATTCTAAGACAGGATCCCAATGTCATAATGGTCGGGGAAATAAGAGACAGCGAAACAGCTGAGATAGCCGTGAGGTCCTCTCTGACAGGCCATCTTGTACTGTCCACTCTTCATACCAATGATGCCCCCGGTGCGGTTACAAGGCTTGTAGACATGAGTGTTGAGCCCTTCCTGGTATCTTCCTCTCTGGTCGGTGTAATTGCCCAGAGACTGGTAAGGAAGGTCTGCAGCAGCTGCAAGGAGGAATACGTTGCTGAGGAATGGGAGAAAAGACTTCTGATGTACAATTATAATATGGATGAAAAGCTTGTGCTTCATAAAGGTAAAGGCTGTCAATATTGTGGAGGCAGCGGTTACAAAGGAAGGACAGCTATTTTTGAGATAATGCCTGTAACTAAGAAGCATAGGGCACTTATTGATAAAAGGGCTACAACTGATGAACTGAGAGAATATTCTGTGAGGGAAGAAGGTATGGTTACCCTGAGGCAGAACGCAATTAAACGTGTATTGGACGGAGTTACAAGTATTGAGGAATTACTGAGGGTCACTTATGAGCAGACATAAAGGAGTGCGGTATATATGGGATTAAAGGAGCTTCTTGGAGTAACTATAGAGAAAAAGGCATCAGACCTGCATGTGACGGTTGGAGTTCCGCCTATGCTTCGGATAAATGGGTCAATATGTCCTTATGGAGACCTGAAGATGCTGCCGCAGGATATCCTAAGGCTGGTGCAAGAGATTCTGGAGGACAGACAGCTGAAAATACTGGATGTCAACGGGGATATGGATACTTCATATTCTGTTGATGGGTTGGGAAGGTTCAGATTTAATATTTACAAGCAAAGGGGTACTTATGCCTTTGTTGCCAGGGCTATACCTTTTAGTGTATCGGATATTGGAGAACTGGGGCTTCCTCCTATTATCGGAGAGCTTGCAAATATTTCAAAGGGCATGATATTGGTTACCGGTCCTACGGGAAGCGGTAAGTCGACAACTCTGGCAGCAATGATTGACAAGATAAACAATGAGAGAGATGAGCACATAATTACTTTGGAGGATCCGATAGAATTTCTTCACAGGCACAATAGAAGCATTATAAACCAAAGAGAGATAGGCTGCGATACAAAAAGCTTCGCAGCTGCATTGAGATCCTCCTTGAGACAGGATCCGGACATAATATTGGTAGGTGAAATGAGAGACCTGGACACAATAGGTACGGCGCTCACCGCTGCAGAAACAGGCCATCTTGTATTGTCCACCCTTCATACAATCGGTGCGGCAAAGACAATAGACAGGATAATCGATGTATTTCCACCACACCAGCAGTCACAGATCAGGGTTCAGCTTTCGACAGTGCTGCAGGCAGTGGTATCACAGCAGCTTATACCGAGGGCGGACGGAAAGGGAAGGGTGGCTGCGGTTGAAGTCATGATAGCGAATACTGCCGTCAGAAACCTTATACGGGAAGGCAAAAGCCATCAGATAGCTTCTTCCATACAGACCGGAAGCAAGTACGGGATGCAGTCCATGGATGCAGCCATAAATAATTTATATAGAAGAGGTGTCATTACAGAAGCAGATGCATTGACATATGCACTGGATTCTGAATTGGTGCTCAAATTGGGATAGGCATATGTTTTGATTTGTTACTAATAATGAATACTGTTACAGCGCAATAGGGAGTGAAGGCAATGGCCTATTTTATATACAGGTCGGTTGATCCGAAAGGAAAAATTGTAAAAGGCAGCCTGGAGGCAATTGACAAAGCTGCTGCTTTATATATCGTAAAGCAAAAAGGCTTGATTCCTCTGGAGGTAAATGTTGATAACGACTTTACCCATTGGCTGAGAAAAGTGAACTATAGCAAGATACCTGTCAAGGATATCGCAATTTTGTGCAGGCAGTTTGCTACAATATTGACAGCCGGTGTCACTGTTCTTTCTGCAATGGACATGCTAAGAAAGCAGACCTCCAATAAGCTGCTTCGTAAAGCTATCGATGCCGCTTTTGAGGATCTTCAGAAGGGCAGGACCTTGTCTCAGAGCCTAAGAGCCAGGGAAGGCATATTCCCTGGGCTTCTCATAAACATGATAGAAGCAGGTGAGCTTAGCGGCACACTGGACAATACAATGGTCAGGATGGCAGCCCACTATGAGAAGGAAAGCTGGATAACCCAAAAGGTAAAGGCAGCCATGACATACCCCGTTATTCTTCTTTCAGTATCAGTGCTTATGGTAATTTTCCTTGTATATTTCATACTGCCTAATTTCATTATGCTCATCGATACTTCCAATGGTGAAATTCCCAAACTGACAAGAATTGTCATGAATGCAACGGAGTTTGTCCGTATCAGATGGTATGTTGTTATAGGAGTATTTGGTTTGGGAGTTATGGCTTTCAAGTATTTCACAGCGAGAAAGAAAGGACGGAGGGTATATCACTGGATCCTTTTGAAGGTACCTGTTTTGGGTAGGGTAATCAGAAGAATAGTCGCTTCCAAATTCACAAGGACCCTTGGTATATTGCTGGCAAGCGGGATTTCGCTGCTGTCCGCCCTGGAGTCTGTAAGAAATGTCGTAGGCAATGCGATTGCCGAGGAAGCAATAGAAAATGCAATGGCTGCGGTAAAAAACGGAGAGGGCTTGGCAGCTCCCCTGGAAGCAACACCCATATTTGATGCGATGGTAGTGAAGATGATACAAATAGGTGAGGATACCGGATCTTTAGATGAAATGCTGATAAAAACAGCGGATTTCTTTGATACTGAGGTAGAGGCAGGGCTCACTCAGCTTATGCTTCTTATAGAGCCGGTTATGCTTATACTGATGGGAACCATAGTAGGTGTAATTGTGGTAGCAATGCTGCTGCCGATGTATGGTATGTTAAATAATCTGGGCATTTAATCTAAAAAATTGAAGGGTATTATGATTATATGAATTATGACGCTATAATTGTTTATTCCTATATTTTCTTTGTAGGCTGCTGTCTGGGAAGCTTTTATAATGTATGCATATACAGACTTCCGAGAGGGGAGTCCTTAGTAAGGCCGCGTTCTCATTGCACAAGCTGCGGTCATACTCTGGGAGTTTTTGATCTGATACCTGTACTTAGCTATATGGCATTAAAGGGTAGATGCAGGTACTGCAAATCAGCTGTATCTCCGAGATACATGCTGGTTGAGATTATTTGTGGTATAATGTTCGCTGTGGTTTTTCACTATTACTATATATCCTTAAAATCACTGTTATTAGTCACAACTTTGAGTATCGGACTTGTTGCCGGTTTTATAATTTATGACAGGCAGTCCGGGTCCGGTAGGAGGAATAATAATGTTTAATAGATTGTACATAGAGCTTGAAAATGATACAGTAAGATATATTTATGGTTCTATGCCGGGGGGAAAAGTAAATATAAAGAGCTGGGGCACAAAAAAACTGATGCCGGGAAGCTTTGTCAATGGCAAGGTAATGGATGAAACAGAATTTGAAAGAGCCCTGACTGAATTAAAAAAGGAATTGAGGATTTTCCCCAGTACGGTGCATTTGACAGTAAATGACGGAAGCTTTGTTACCCGTCCTGTTGAGCTGCCTATTCGCAAGGAAAAGGATATCGAGCTGCACCTTTCTCTGGAAGCAGAACAATACCTGCCGATTAACAGTAAAAACTTTCAGGTAAGCTATCGGGTAATAAGGAGAAAGCCAGAGGCTGACGAAGGTGAAAGCAGCGTTATGGTTTCTGCCGGTCCCAGGGAGAGCATCGACAATATTCTAAATAGCTTTGACAAATGCAGGCTTGATGTGAAGGTAATGGATGTATACCCCAACAATATATGCAGGCTCTTTAAGAATCCTGATGAAGTGGATTTTGCCATAATAGATATGGGAAGAAAAAGTATTAACATAACAATTTTTGAGGATAAGAAGTTCTATATGCATTCATATATGACAGAAAATTTTGAAGCTTTGTTTGATGCTTATTTAAAGGACAATGGCATTGATACGGATGAGTTCCGGCAAGAATACTTTTACGGAAGCTACAGCTCCTTGTATATTAACCAGGATGAAGCGACCGTGGAAGAAAGCATGCGGTACAACCTTTCCGGGATCCTCGGACAAGTTATGAGATATCTGGACTATTTCAATTCAAGACATTTTGGAAAAACAGTCGATAATGTATATATAATAGGGGAAAACGGAATGCTGAAGGGGTTGAAGGGCATTATGGGCTTCAGCTTTAATACAAAGGTCACCATAGGCCTGGAGCCTCTTGACGTGTTGAATACTATTGAAAATAGGTCATTCTTAATAGAGCAGATGGGATATTACAGCGTATTGGGAATGATGCTGCGGGGTAAGAGACTATGAAAGATATAAATCTTATTCCAAAGGACTATTTGATTAGGAAAAACAAACCGCGTATTATTGCATGGAGTGCTGTTTTCACTTTATTGGCAATATCCCTGCTTGTGTATCTTTATATTGTTCCGTTAAACAATATAAAGGCATTGGAACAGGAAATAAAAAAATATGATGAGGTAATACTTGAATATAATATATTAAAGAATAAAATTGACAAAATGCTGGAAAACGAGGAATTAATTCAGAAGAAGCTGGAGGTCCTCAATAAAATAAGTATTAATGAGATAAAGCCGACCAAGGTATTTGAAATGGTGAACAGTTCACTGCCCAAGGATGTCTGGCTTACCGATCTGAACTATACATTTACGAATGTAAGTCTGACGGCAGTGGCAGGAAGTACTTCAGGAGTTACGGAATTCTATATTGAGCTTAGTAAGAAGAATGAATTCACAAATGTGAAGCTTAGCCCTGTTTCAATAGATGAGAATGGCTACAATTTCACAATTCAGTTTTCATTAAGCACAGGAAGTGATGGAAATAATGAAAAAAGAGCTGAGTAAAAGAGAAATAGTTTTTGTATCGATATTTGCTGTTGCAGCGCTCATATTTGCGTATCTGAATTATTTCATATTCCCCAGCTACATACGGATAGCAGAGCTTAAAACAGAGCTTGTACAGAAGAAGCAAATAGTGGCAAACAGGGATGAAGCTCAAAAGAGGCTGGAATTAATGGACAGCCTGTTGGAGGAAAACAAGACTGAGTTGGAGAATATTGAGAAGAAGATACCATACAGTGTCAAACTGCCGGAATTAATTGTGAATATCGACAGCAAGATATACGGCCTGAATATGGATATACGGTCAATAGCCGTAGGAGAGCCTGATACAGCCAATAAGGAATATGACACAATACCCGTCAAGGTATCAATAGATGGCAAGTACGACAATATAATAGCTTTTATAAAATATATTGAAGACAATGAAAGGAAGTTCATTATAGACAGCTTTGCACTGGCGCCGGTAAAAAGAGCTGAAGCAATGCCCTTTGACATCTCCATGAGAACCTTTGTGCTGAAGGATGCGCAGGGGACCGGGAGTACAGAGCCGGAGGACTATTACTTCTTCAGGCACGATAACGGAAAAGAGTATCCATTCCTTGAGGGGGGCAAAAAAACCTACAAACCTGACAGGGATATTATTTATGATATCGAAGAGATGGAAAATAAGTTTGATAAATTAGACGATATTATAGATGGTTTTAAGGGGATAGTTCCCAATATAGGCGGAATAGGAGAGGATTAACAGCTATGTATTTCTATGCTGCGGCAGCAAGCTTTGCACTGACTGCCCTTGCACTTTATGCAGTAAGGCTTGTAGAGAAAAAAGTGGGCGTCAGCGGTGCCGGATACAAAATAGGCTTGAGCTTTATTGGCCCGGTATTCATTATTGTTTTAGCTGCAAACATATATCTGGCATATATAAGAGCAGTGCTTGGATACTCTCTGCTGCTGAACACCTTGCTGCTGACCGCTGCGGTATCCTCTTTCCAGGACTTGAAATACAGAGAGATAGAGGATGAAATTCATATTGTAGCTATGGCTGCAGGCTTGGCCGGACTGATTATAAAGGGATTTGATCCGTTGGATTCCTTTTTTGGATTGCTGGCAGGAGGCGGAGCCTTACTGGTAATCGCGGTTTTGACAAAAGGAGGCATGGGTGGGGCAGATATCAAGCTGAATGCAGTATATGGAATTATACTAGGACTGAAGCTGTCAGTGCTCTCACTGTTCATAGCTTTTACTGTCGGGGCCTTTACAAGCCTGCTCCTTATACTGTTCAGACTTAAAGGAAGGAAGGATTTTATTCCGTTTTCACCCTTTCTCTCCCTTGGAGCTTTGACTTCCTTTGCTTTCGGCGGGAGTATAATAAATATGTACCTTAGTTTAATAAATGGTTAATATATATTGAGGGGGACTTGAAATGTACAAATTAAAAAATTACATGGAAGAATTGGTTGCTAAAAAGTCAGAGGATCTTTTGAAGCTTATGAACACATGCAAGTGTGAAAAATGCAGGCTGGATATAATGGCACTTGCTTTAAACGAGCTTCCTGCAAAATATGTGGTAACTGACAAGGGTGAGTTGTTTACAAAGGTCAGGGAGCTGGAGCAGCAGTTCGAGGTTGATGTGGAAATGGCAATAATAAAAGCTGCCGTATTTGTCGGGAAGAACCCGAAGCACGACGTCTCAGATTAAAGGTTTGGATGTGGTTTAAATGGTTAAAAGGTACATCCGGAACAAAAAAGGTATAAGCCTGGTAGAGGTTTTATTGGCGTCCACACTTATATTATTTGTCTTTACAGGCTTCGTAAATGCGTTCTATTACAGTGTGAATCTCAGGGTTAACAGCCAGAGCAGGCTGCAGGCAGTGCTCAAAGCCCAGACCTGCATCGAGGAGTTGAGAGGCTCCAGGGGGGAGCTGAGAGGTGAATGGTCGGATATTGACGGGCTGGAGGCCTGGCTTGTGGATGAGAAGGGCTATGCAGATAGCGGAGATGGAGTATACATGAAGGATAATATTGTTTTAACCCTCATAAGCTCTGATACGGCAATACCGGATGAGCTTATACCCGTATATGCCGAGGTTAGATATGAGGATCGGATGGACAAGGGAAAAGTCAGGTCGGTGAAGCTTATGACCAGGCTTAGAGAATTTTAGCTGTGGGTTAGAGGTAGCGGTATGATTGCAAAGCTTATAAAAAATAAAAAAGGCTCTGCCTTTTTATATGTGATTATAATTATTTTCATCGTGCTGTTGTTGGGCGGGACGGTAGTCAACCTGCTCACATATGAAATCCGTGTAAACAAGATTACAGAGAAGAGGATAGAAGCCAAATACCTGGCAGAAGCAGGTATCGAGCATGCCATGCTTGGAACCGGGGTTGCCGGTTCAGCAGTCATAAGTGATGAAGAGGGCAATATTCTTTATGAGTATTCATACACGATATCGGGAGACTCCATAAACATCACCTCCTACGGATATCTGGACAACGAAAAAAAAATGAAAATAGACTGCAGTGTAAAGGACGACATAATAACAGAGTGGATCGAAACACCAATGAACTGATAAGGCTTGGTGATATGCATGAGAGAGCGGGATTATCTTAATAAGAAGGGCTTCACTTTACTGGAGCTCGTAATTGCTGTATCAATTTTCGGTATAATTTTGGCTATGACCTTTGGCATTATTAACTATGTGCCCAAGCTGGCAAAAACAGAATCAAGCCAATTCAGTGAAAGAACATATGTAAGACGGGCATTGTCGGAAATTACCGGTACTATACAGAGTGCAAAAGATATTTTTCAGCCGAATCTGAAATTTGGAATGCCGACAGGAGAGATAATAGAATATAAGTTAAGCGATAAAAATGTGAATAAGGTTATCGATGGCACACCATACAGGCTGATGGAGTCGGTGGACGAGTTCAGCATTACGGAAATAAACAACCGGTTGTTCAACATTCATATAAAGACTTCGAAAGAAGGAAAGGTATATGACTTTAAGGTTGATAAAAGAAGAAACATTACTTTAAAGTCAGATGCTGTCATCAGTACTATTTCACCTACATCGGAAGTTTTTGATAAAAACATTCATCAACAGCGGAACATAGATATTACTCTTTATTTGAACGGTAATGAATTTATTGACCTTCGGAACGGCGGGGATACACTGACATTGGATACAGATTACTCAGTCTCGGGCAGTGGAGACGTAGTGACGATAAAGAAGGAATACTTGAAAACGCAGCTGGTTGGGACAATTGAAATAATTTTTGATGTTACAAGCGGACTGGACCCTGTATTGTCCGTTGAAATAATAGATACAAGCTCAAGTATAAAAATACAGGGCGATTCTCTGATGGATGACCTTGTCAGGATGAACTATCCGGGGAACCTGGATATAGACCCTGGGGATAGTGAATGGATACTGACTGTCACAAATGGTACAGTAGCAGAGGGTATAGACATAGATGACCTTGCTATTTCAGGCCTGCCGCAAGGAATCAGTGCTGAGGCGGCAAAGCTTGAAGGTAAAAATAAAATAGTGGTTACACTATCAGGTACGGTGTCGACACCTATTACTTCAGTTAAACCTATAGGTATAATAATAAAAAATTCCGGTGTTGATGAAATATCTGCTTTAAACTCGGAACCAATTAAGGTATTCATATTGCCTTCAACTACATATCCTTCCCCTGAGCGAAATTTAATGTATACAAATGATATAGTTACAAATGGCAGGATTACGATAAAAGGGGATGTTGTATTCGGTCGCGGGCAAAGTCATACTTACTTGAATAATCGGACTGACATTTTTGGATATGTATATGTTGATGGCGACCTTTTTACAAGTGATAGGTTTATAGTCGGAGAGGAAGAAAAACCAGCAAAGGTATTTATTAAGGGCTCTGGTTATTTCAATAGCAATACAACAATAAATGGTGATCTATATTATCAATATGATATACAAGAAACAAGTTTGACTGTAACCGGCATAAAAAAACAAAGTTTTGTGGATATTCCACCATTAAGAATTCCGGAACTTAAATCAAAACAATGGTATATAAATAATGGATATACTGTTGTCAGCAGTTATTGGCCTGAAGTGGAACTTGAAGATAATGGGAAATACTACTATGATATAGACTACTCTTTCGATAAACCCATCACTGGACTAAAGGATGTAATAATAGTAGGTAAAGGGAGTATTTACTTTAACAAGAAATTCGAAGGAAGCGGTATATTATTTGTGCCAAATGGGACAATATCATCTACCGGCAGTTTTACTTTTACAGGTATGTGCATTAGCAATATTACATACTTGAACAACGGTGGCACTCTTGAATTCCAGCGTTATGCCGAATTGCCTTTTGATGAAAGCTATGAGTAAGAAAAAAGGAGCGCAATATGATACTATTCGGACCATCGGGAAATTCTGATATTTTTTATGAACAAGGCTACAAAAGCTCTCTTGAAATGCCGGCATGGCTTAGGAACATGGGACTGGACGCTTATGAATATTCCTGTGCCAGAGGAGTCAGAATACAGCAGGCAATGGCTGAACAGCTGGGGAATATTGCAAAGGAGAATGGCATTTCTCTGAGTGTACATGCTCCATACTATATCAATCTTGCTTCAGAGGATTCGCAGGCAATGGAAAAATCCTTTGAATACATTATTAATACTTCCAGAGTGGCAGAGCTGATGGGAGCAAGAAGGGTTGTTCTGCACCCGGGCTCTTTGGGAAAATTATCAAGAAACAGAGCCTTTGAGAATATCAAAAGCAATTTGGATAAAATAGTGCAGATATTGAAGAGCAAAGGCAGCACAGTATCATTGTGCCCGGAGACTTTGGGGAAGAAAAATCAGATGGGAACCCTGGATGAAATTTTGGAGCTTTGTCTTCTTGATGAATCCCTGATACCTACACTTGATTTCGGACATCTCCATGCACTGAATGCAGGTGCTCTGAAGAAGAAAAGCGATTATGAAAAGGTGTTTGACCGGCTGTTTACTGTTCTTGGAGAAGAGAGAGGAAGAACCATTCATATACATTACAGCAGGATTGAGTTTACGGAAAAGGGTGGAGAGAAGAAACACTGGTCCTATGATGACATTGGGTACGGGCCGGAATTCGAGCCTCTGGCTGAGTGCCTTATTGAATATGGAGTTTCTGCCACTATTATCAGTGAGTCAAGGGGTACTATGGCGGAGGATGCCCTGAAGGTAAAAAAAATATATGGCAGAATATCAGGAGAATACTTGTCCGGTCTGGAAAATTTATGATAATATTATAATGACCGTACTATATATAGAGAATATAAGGAATGAATTGTGTATACCGGTATATTACGGCATTTGACGGGGTTGTATATTATTAGAAAGGGGTTTATGCTTGTGAAGGAAAGAGTGGATAGCTTAAGGCAGCTTATGCCGGCAAGCAGACTTGACGGAGTGCTTGCCTACTCAAATGAGAATAGAAGGTATTTAAGCGGATTTACAGGTTCCACCGGCTTTGTTGTTATAGGAAAAAATATTGCCGGATTTATAACGGATTTTAGATATATGGAACAGGCGGCCAAGCAGTGCAATGGATTTGAGATAGTAATCCAGAGCAACAATCTCATGGAAAAAATAGCTGAGACCTTAAGAAAAGCTGGTATAAGAAGGCTGGGTATTGAAGAGGATTTTATGACTGTAGGCTTTTGTGAGGATCTGAAAAGAGCACTTCCGGGAATTGAGCTGTTGCCTGCAAGAAGTATTTTTGCCAAGCTTAGAATAACCAAGGATGCCTCAGAGGTAGAAAGCATAAGAAAAGCAGCAGATATTGCAGATGAAGCCTTCAAGCAGCTGCTGGGATATATAAAACCAGGTTTGCGCGAAACAGAAGTAGCATTGGAGCTTGAATATTATATGAGGAAAAATGGTGCTTCCGCTACTTCCTTTGATTCCATTGTAGCTTCCGGCGTTAGGTCTTCTCTTCCCCATGGAGTGGCATCGGAAAAAATAATCAAAACAGGAGAATTCTTGACACTTGATTTCGGTTGTGTTTATAATGGATATTGTTCAGATATGACAAGAACAGTATTTATTGGCAAAGCAGCGGAAAAGCACAGAAGGATATATGACATAGTACTTAAAGCGCAGGTAGCGGCATTAGAAGGTATAAAGCCGGGAGTGACCGGCAAGTCGGTAGACAGGATTGCAAGAGATATAATTTCTGCCGAAGGCTTTGGAGAGTATTTTGGACATGGCCTGGGCCATGGAGTCGGACTTGCCGTCCATGAGGATCCAAGACTCAGCGTGCTGGGAGAAAACATACTTGAAGCAGGTATGATAGTAACCGATGAGCCGGGTATATACATCCCCGACTTTGGCGGTGTGAGGATTGAGGATCTGGTGCTGGTAACAGAAAAAGGAGCAGAAACCCTCAGCAAATCACCAAAGGAATTGATAGAACTATAAGCGCTAGTCGCTAGTCATTAGTCGCTAGTCGCCAGACTTAAGCAAATACTTCGAAGCCGGACTTGAATCTCGAGACTAGGGACTAGCGACTCGGGACTGCGAATTTTTCGCGTATATCATTTCGCAAAATATATAACAATTACTATAGAAGGATTTTTGCGATTAATATTAATAAATAAGCACATGGAGGGATATGATTAATGTTATCAGCTGGTGAATTTAGAAAAGGTTTGACATTTGAAATGGATGGAAATATTTATACAATTGTAGACTTTCAGCATGTTAAGCCAGGTAAAGGTGCTGCTTTTGTGAGAACAAAATTAAAGAACATTATAACTGGTGCAGTAACTGAAAGAACTTTTAATCCGTCGGATAAGTATCCAAAAGCTCACATTGAGAGGAAAGCCATGCAGTTTTTATATGAAGACGGCGGTTTGTACTACTTTATGGACAATGAAAGCTATGAGCAGATACCTCTCAATCACGAGCAGGTCGAGGATGCTATTATATATCTGAAGCCAAATGATACAGCTAATATAAAATTCTATAAAGGTGAAGCTTTTTCAGTAGAGCCTGAAAACTTTGTGGAAATGGAAGTAACAGAAACAGAGCCTGGGTTCAAGGGCGATACTGCAACAGGAGCTACCAAATCCGCTACCGTTGAAACAGGTGCAACTGTCAATGTTCCTTTGTTTATCAACATAGGTGATAAAATTAGGATAGATACAAGAACAGGGGAATACATGGAAAGAGTATGACACCCTCAGGCAATTTCTGGATAATATGCAGTCCATGTAATGCATATAGTAGTCAATACTGGAGAGAATACTGAGAGTAGTAAAAATAAAGGAGGAGTACATATGGAATACTTGTACGAAAGAGTAGCCTACCTGAAGGGACTGGCAGAAGGGATGAAGGTGGATGAGTCAACAGATCAGGGCAAGTTAATCTCTAAAATTATAGATGTATTAAGTGATTTTGCCGATGCCGTCAATGAGTTGAATGAATCACAGAACGAGCTTGATGAGTATGTAGAAGCAATAGATGAGGATCTTTCCACTCTGGAAGATGACTTGTGCTTTGATGAAGATGACGAAGATGATGAGTTTGACGATGATGAGGATTATGACTATATTGAAGTTGAATGTCCACACTGCAAGGAATTCGTTTATCTTGACGAAGACCTGGTAGAAAGCGGCGAGAAGGTTGTATGCCCAAACTGTCATGAAGCCATCGAATTTGAGATCGAATGCGGCTGCGGCTGCGGTCATGACCACGAATAGTAAATAGCAGAGCATAAAAAAAGACCCAATTGAATCCTATGATTCAGTTGGGTCTTTTTTTTATGTGCAGTAATTATTTCGGATAAGTTGTCATATCTATAAAACAAATTGAAAAGATTGAACGCACAGAAGTATTCCTCATGGGTATGGTGCGAATTCAATAACAGTCAAGGAAAATATTTACGCTCATTTGAATGGGAACGTAAAATGTTTTCGCGAAATATTTAGTACAAAGGATAGGATGTGACTATGAACAATGAGATTAAAATACTGGAGGTTCTGGATTATTTGCCAAGGCACATAAGGCAGATGGTAAGAAAGCTTCCCGATGCAACCCTGGCAAGTATCGAGGAAATACGGTTGAGGTTGGGAAAGCCTCTCTGTGTTTCAGGCTGCCAATTGGAAATATTTATTGATGCTGAAGGGAAAGAATCAGCATCAGCGGAAAAAGCTTATTTGGTATGTGAGGATGATTTGAAGTGCTCCCTTCAGCTTGTCTGCAATTTTTCCATGTATTCTGTGGAGGAGGAGCTGAGGAATGGGTTTGTCACTGTAAGCGGCGGTCACAGGGTAGGCGTATGCGGACGGACAGTGACGGAAAACGGCAAGGTCAAGGTTTTGAAGGATATAAGCTATATGAACTTCAGGGTTGCAAAACAGATAATAGGTGCTTCGGATAAGGTAATAGGTTATTTGATACGTTCACCGGATTGCATATATAACACACTGATAATATCACCTCCCCAATGTGGCAAAACCACATTGCTAAGGGACATTATAAGAAGACTCAGCAGCGGAGAAGGAGAACACCTGTTCAAAGGAATGAAAATTTCTTTAATAGATGAACGTTCGGAAATAGCTGCCTGCAGCCTGGGAATACCGAGAAACGATGTGGGAATAAGGACGGACGTTCTTGACGGCTGCCCAAAGGCTGAGGGGATCATAATGATGATAAGGTCAATGTCTCCGGAGATAATAGCAACCGACGAAATCGGAAGAAGAGAAGATGCCGATGCAATTATAGATGCTGTCAATGCAGGGGTAAAGGTTGTAACCACAATACATGGCAGCAATATAGGCGACTTCCTTAAAAAGCAGGATCTTAGCCGGATACAAAAAGGAGTTTTTGAAAGATATATAGTCCTCAGCCGAAGGGACGGTGTCGGAACAATGGAAGCTATACTGGACGGAAGCTTAAATACATTGTATGAGAGAAATCGTAAATGAGGGGATTGAATTGCTGTTAAAGATTATCGGAGGCCTGCTGGTCATTTCAGCAAGTGGTTTATTGGGAATACTTTTTTCCAATAGATTGTCGTTAAGATACAAGGAATTGAATAATTTAAGAAGGTTTATGCAAATGCTTGAGACTGAAGTCACTTATGGTGCCACACCCCTGCCGGTCGCTTTGAAGAATACTTCAAACAAGGCAGAAGGTCTTATCAGCAGCTTTTTCATTTGCATTTCCAACAGCCTCACAGACAGAAGCTTTTATACAGTTTGGGATGCATGGACATATGCAGCAGAAGCTGTGCTTGTTGGATCTTCACTGCAAAGGGCTGATATTGAGCTTATTAAGAGCTTCGGAAGTATCCTGGGCTGCTCCGACAGAGAAGACCAGAAAAAGCACTTTGAGCTTTTTTACCTGCAGCTGAAGCATCAGGAGGATGCTGCGCAGGCAGAAATAAAGAGAAGTGCTAAAATGTACAGAAGCTTGGGCTTTTTATTGGGAACTGCAGTATTCATAGTATTAATATAATCAGTAGAAGGGGGCAATAAAATGGACATCGACCTGATATTCAGAATAGCAGCGATAGGTATTGTAGTAGCAGTACTCAACAGAGTGCTTAACCAGTCCGGCAGAGAGGAAATGGCCATGATGACTACTTTAGCCGGAGTTGTGGTTGTTCTTATGATGGTAATAAGCTTGATCAGCAATTTATTTGATAGTGTAAGAACAATGTTTCATTTGTAAGGTGATATTATGGATATCATGAAAATTGTTATGGTAGGAATTATAGCGGCAGTGCTGGCGGTGCTCCTTAAGGAGGAAAGGCCGGAGATTGCTGTTATGATAAGCATAGTAACCGGTCTTGTTATTTTCATGTTTCTCATAACAAGGCTTAACTCGGTAATGACAGTACTGAAGTACTTTGCAAGTAAAGCAAACATTGATGTATTATATTTTTCCACCATTCTAAAGGTTATCGCCATAGCTTACATAACCGAGTTCGGTGCCCAGATATGCAGGGATGCCGGGGAGGGTACCATAGCTTCGAAGGTTGAGCTTGCCGGGAAGGTGCTTATTATGGTTACTGCAATACCTATACTTGCAGCATTGATGGATATAATGATAAAAATCATACCATAAAATGATGTACAAACATAAAGGGGGATAAACATGAGAAAAAGCATAGCTTTTTTTATGATAATAATCCTGCTTTCCATATGTTCCGTTTATTGTGATGGCACCGAGGATATATTGCAGGATCAACTGGATAATCTGGATATAAGCGAGATAGAGAAATATGTCGGCGATATTAACAAGGAATCCGAAGGCTTGATACCGGAGGTGAATATCAAGGAGCTGGTATTAGGCTTGTTTAAAGGCAATACCTTTGAAAACCTGAAGGAACTGGGGAAAGGAATAGTAAACTATTTCTTCAAGGAAGTGATAAGTAATTTCAGTATTATGGGCAGGCTTCTCATACTGGCGATATTTTGCGCAATACTGCAGAATCTTCATAATGCCTTTGAGGAAGATGCGATAGGCAGGCTGGCTTACGGAATATGCTACATATTGATAATAATAATGGCTGTGAAAAGCTTCGATGATGCAATGAAAATCGGGGTGCATGCAATTGATACAATGGTAGGTTTCATGCAGGCGCTATTGCCGACATTACTGGCACTGCTTGCTGCGGTGGGAGGGATTTCCTCATCAGCGGTATTCCAGCCGCTTTTATTCAGCTCTATAACATTGATTACAACGCTTATAAAGGTGTTTGTAATGCCTCTTATACTATTCTCTGCAGTTCTCAGTATATTGAATAATCTTTCGGATTCGATAAATATTTCAAAGCTGGCTTCTCTTCTAAAACAGACTGCCATTGGTGCTTTAGGTCTGGTGCTTACAGCCTTTACAGGAGTGATAACTGTGCAGGGCATAGCTTCAGCTTCAATAGACGGAGCGACAATAAGAACTGCAAAGTTTGCGGTGGACAACTTCATACCAATAGTGGGGAGCTTCCTTTCCGATGCTTTTGATGCCGTTGTCAGCTGCTCTATGATACTGAAAAACGGAATAGGAATTGCCGGATTTATAGTATTGCTCCTGATATGCAGCTTTCCGCTTATAAAGATGTTTTCCATTGTTTTAATATACAAGGTAACAAGTGCACTTATACAGCCTATTCTCGACAACCAGATCGTACAGTGCCTGAATGATATGAGCAATGCAATACTAACGCTGTTAACCTGTGTATTGGCAGTTGCTGTGATGTTCTTTATGGCTCTGACGGTTATCATGGGTGTCGGCAATATGACTGTAATGGTCAGGTAGGTGATTTTATGGCTGATTTTCTAAGGACCTGGATAATAAATATTACTGTGATAATTATTTTTATAATGTTTCTGGACACTATAATGCCTAATAATTCAATGAAGAGATACATAAACGTAGTAGTGGGACTCTTGGTAATCATAGTGGTAATAAGACCCTTTGTACAGGTAAAGGATTTTACTGAAAGCTTCAACAGTGAGTTCCTGGAGGCAGCCAATTTTGTAGAACAGAGCGGCAGCCGGGGAGATAGTGCAGAGATCAGCAAGTACCAGCAGCAGAAAGCGGTGGAGATTTTTGAGAACAACCTGAAAGGACAGATTCTGAAGCTGGTGAAGAACAATACAGGGACAGATTATAAAGGAGTATCGGTAGAATTGGAGCTGGAGAAGAATTTTGAGAGCGAGGACTTTGGTAACATAAAATCCATATGGGTTGGTTTGAGTAAGGACAAAAAAGAAGTATTGGAAGTGGATAGAATAAAAATCGACGTTGGCGAGAGCATTGAGAAAAATAAAAATGTAATTAATGAAGACAAAGGTGAATATAATTTGAATGATAGCAAGATAAGCAGCAAGGTTAAAGAGGCAATAAGCAAAGCTCTGGGAATCAGCGAGTCAATTGTCAACGTTAATGTACAGCAGTAATAATGCAAGGAGGAAAGCTTATGAAATTACTTGAGTGGTTAAAGGATAAACTTAAGAAAGAGAATCTTATGATGCTTAACTTATCTAAAAAGACCACGACAAATCTTATAATTGTATTCTGCATGGGCTTGGCTCTCATTCTGATTGCTGATTTTTACAGAGATATAAGAATGAATGGGAAAGCTGAGGAGGGCATTTACAATGAAGATACACAGATAGAAGCAGGAACCACCGACAATACATCACCTGATTTTGTGAGAGGACTGGAGAACGAACTGTCATCAATACTCAGCAAAATTCAGGGTGCAGGAAGGGTTTCGGTTATGATTACTCTGAAAAGCGGAAGGGAGATAATTCCGGCAAAGGATGAATCAATCTCTGACAAAGTGACTAATGAAAAAGATACAAGCGGCGGAACACGAATAATAAATGAAAAAACAACTGATGAGAAAGTCGTATTTACAGCCGCTCAGGGAGGCAGTTCAAAGCCCTTGATAATAAAGGAGATAAATCCGGAGGTTAAAGGAGTAATTGTAGTTGCCGAAGGTGCTAAGGATTCAAAGGTAAAGCTTAGAATTTCTCAGGCGGTACAAACGGTATTGGACATTCCTGCTTACAGAGTAACAGTATATGAGAGAAATTGATATGAAATATAAATTCAGGGAGGTATAGTCATGCAAGTGAGGAGAAAAAACATTATAATATGTTCAATGATAATACTGCTGTTTGTTGTCGGGTATGCATACAACAGCTTTACTACGGAAAGGCTGGCGGATGCAAATCTTGACTTGGATGCGCAAGTACTGGGCACAAATGAAGCGGAAGCATTGGGACAAGGGGATAAATTGTCTGTTGAAATGACAGGTGCTGAGCAGGGCGGCGATGCGGTTGTAATTGAAGACAACAGCAATGAGGCTATTGAGACAGCCGGGGCTTCCTTTTTCTCAGAATACAGGCTTGAGAGAGATAAGAACAGGAGCAGGGAAGTAGAAATGTGGCAGGATATAATAAACAGTGAGAAAGCGGAAGAAAACTTCAAGAGCATGGCTCAGCAGGAGCTGGTAAAGATTGTGGCACTTACCGAAAAGGAAATGATAATCGAAAACCTAATAGTTGCCAGAGGCTTTAATGATGCGCTGGTATTTCTCACGGATGATTCCGCAACAATAATTGTAGAGGCAAAGGAGTTGACTCCCTCAAATATTGCTCAGATTCAAGACATAGTAGTAAGAAAGACCAAGCTGGATCCCAAGAATATAAAAATAATGAAGAAGAATTGAGGAAAAACAGCACTGAGCCTTGAAATGCAGAGCCTTGATATGCAGGCTTGAATAAATATAACATTACTGTATAATATAATATTGTCGGGTAAAACACCATTACATATATTTGTAAATATATTCGGGTTTTGTTATAATTAGTTCATAGAATACATACTACATACAAGGGGGTGCAATAATTGGAAAAGGAAATAAAACTGGATAAGTATGGTAATGTCAAGATTGCGGACGACGTAGTCGCAATCATTGCTGAAATAGCAGCCAAAGAAGTGCAGGGAGTTTCTGCAATGAGCGGCGGAATAGCCGACAGCATAACAGAGATATTAGGCAAGAAGAATCCTTCAAAGGGTGTAAAGGTAGAAGTAGGAGAAAAGGAAGCGGCCATAGACCTCTACATTGTTGTTGACTATGGGGTAAGGATACCTGATGTGTCGTGGCAGATACAGGAGAATGTTAAGAAGGCTGTTGAGACAATGACCGGTCTCATAGTAGTGGAAGTTAACATTCATATTCAAGGAGTAAATTTGGAGAAAGAGGCAAAGGAAGAAGAAAACCCGGAAGGTAAATCCAAATAGACTTTTATAAACTAACCCTCTTATATAGGCACAATGCTGACAGAGGGTTAGTTTAAATATTTACAAAAGAACATATCCCTTCCAGGCATAGTCTGCCGGCATTATGAAGTGAAGCTTCATTATAAGAACAGATCAAGGAGTGCTTTACTAACGGAAAACTAGGAGGATATATGAGTAGAAGGCTTGCAAGAGAATCTGCAATTAAATTTTTGTATAGTACGGATTTTAACAAGGATGAGAATCTTGAGGAAATGCTGAAGGAATTTTTTGCGGTTGAGGAAGAGCAGAATGAAGACAATCCTCAAGATACACTGAGCAGAAATGATATAAAATTTGCGGAGGAAATAATAAAAGGGACCATAGAGAAGCTGCAGGGGATAGATCATTTGATTCAAAGCAATACCACCGGCTGGACCAAGGAAAGGATTGCCAAGGTGGACCTTGCCGTAATAAGACTTGCTTTGTATGAGATATTATTCCGTGATGATATTCCGGACAGTGTGGCCATAAATGAAGCAATAGAGTTGGCTAAGAAGTATAGCACAGATGAATCGGGAGGCTTTGTTAATGGAATACTGGGCAAAATAATAAGAGAAACAGCTGTCAAGGGTGTATGAGATGCATAGGCACCAGGAGGGGAAAAATGAGTAATGAGAGAATCTTTACAGTTACAGAGATAAATAATTACATAAAATATCTGATGCAAAACGACATGCTTCTCTCACATCTCCATGTGAAGGGAGAAATATCGAATTTCAAGCATCACACCTCCGGTCATGCATACTTCACCTTGAAGGATGCAGATTCAAGGATAAAATGCGTTATGTTCAAGGGCAATGCTTCAAAGCTGAAGTTTATACCGGAGGATGGCTGTGCTGTGATACTCAGGGGGTATTTTTCCATATATGAAAGAGACGGGCAGTATCAGCTTTATGTGGAAGATATGATTCCTGAAGGGACAGGCTCTCTTTACAAGGCTTACGAGCAGCTTAAGAAAAAACTTGCAGGCCTTGGTTATTTTGATGAAGCCGGAAAAAAGAAGCTTCCTTTTTTGCCTCAGGCTGTTGGTGTTGTTACATCACCAACGGGAGCTGCGGTAAGGGATATAATTTCAATTATAAAAAGAAGATGCCCTTGTGTTGATATATATTTGTATCCGGTGCAAGTGCAGGGCTCGGGAGCGGAAAACGATATTGCAGAAGGAATAAGATATTTTAATTCCAAAGGAAATGTAGATGTTATGATAGTAGGCCGCGGCGGCGGCTCCATTGAAGAGCTTTGGGCTTTCAACGAGGAAGTGGTGGCAAAGGCTATATACGAATCCAACATACCGGTAATTTCGGCGGTAGGCCATGAGACTGATTTTACAATTGCTGACTTTTCAGCAGACCTTAGAGCGGCAACTCCATCAGCAGCGGCGGAGCTGGCAGTGCCGGACAAGCAGGCTCTTTTGGGCAAGGTAAGCCAGTATCAATATGTTCTGAACTCGTCAATTGCATACTGTATAAACAACAAGAGAGTCAGAGTTGAGCGGATTTCGAGAGATAACGTCTTCAGACAGCTGGAGAGAAAAATACTCAATATGAACCAGACTCTTGATTCTCTTGACAAGTATCTGGATATAAGCATTCTGAATATATTAAAAAGCAGCAGGAATGAAATTGATAAAGCTGTTGGGAAGCTCAGGCTATTGAATCCCGAATCAGCCCTGGGCAGGGGTTATGGTATAATCATGAGACGATCAGATGGCAAGCTCCTGACCTCGGTGAAAGAGCTCCAGCTTAATGAGGAGCTTGATATAAAGCTGAAGGATGGGACGGCAAGAGTGGAAGTTATAGATCTGAGCAAGGCACTATAAGGGTATATATATGAAATAATTTCACAATAATATCTTGAAATGGAGAAAAAATATTATGAATGAGAATTTTTCATTTGAACAGGCATTAAAGAGATTGGAAGAGATAGTTGAAACTCTGGAAGCAGGGAACATATCCCTGGAGGAATCTATTAAAATCTATCAGGAGGGTATTACTCTTTCAAAGCAATGCTCCGGTATGCTGGAAGAAGCAGAGGGGAAGGTTATGGCTATAATGAACCGCGGCGAACAAATGGAAGAATTCAGCATTAGTCAAATCAAGGAGGCATAAAATTGGACTTGAGCCGGTATCTGACGGAAAAAAAGCAGTTAGTGGAACAAAAGCTTGATTTGTTAGTAGCTAAAGACAGTGAAATACCTGTTATTACAGAGGCAATGAGATACAGCTTGTTTGCAGGGGGTAAGAGGCTGAGGCCTGTTCTTGCGCTTTTATCCTGTCAACTGTTTGGAGGCTTGGAGGAGGAAGTGCTTCCCTTTGCCTGCTGTATAGAAATGATACACACCTATTCCCTTATTCATGATGACTTACCTGCCATGGATAATGACGATTTGAGAAGAGGAAAGCCGACCAATCACAAGGTTTTTGGAGAAGGTTATGCCGTTCTGGCCGGTGATGCGCTTTTAAACCATGCAATGGAAACTATGGCAGATATTATAGTTAAGAACCCCAGACTTGAATACATAAGGGCATTGGATATAATCTGCAAGTCTTCGGGTATATCGGGGATGATCGGGGGACAGTGCATAGACCTGTACTCGGAGAATAAGGAAATCAACCTCGATACTTTAAAGAGTATGCATGCAAAAAAGACAGGTGCACTTATTACAGCATCACTTGCTGCCGGTGCAATTATATCCGGAGCAGAGGAAAGTGACATAAATAATATTATGGATTTCGGAAATCTGATAGGTCTTGCATTCCAGGTTACTGACGATATTCTTGATGTATCAGGCTCAGAAGAGAAACTGGGGAAGAGTACCAATAAGGATGTCAGGATTCACAAATCAAATTTTATTAGCTTCTACGGACTTGAGAAGTCCCGGAAGATAGTACAAGAGCTTATTGATGAAGCCAAAGTGAAGCTTAATAACTATGGGAGCAGAGGATATTATCTCCGTGAATTGGCAGATTATATTATTAACAGGGATAATTAGACTTTGGGGATATTGCAGATGACTGAGGAGAGGATATTTTTTGAACTTTTATGTAAAAATCATGGATAATAAAGTGCTTCTGGCCTGCTTCACCGCCTGGTTGATAGCACAGGTGATGAAAATAATACTGACCTTCTACAGCAGTAAAAAAATAGACCTGACCAGATTTGTGGGTTCCGGCGGCATGCCGAGCTCTCATACCTCTTTTGTCATGGCACTGTCCACGTCAATTGGAAGAATACATGGTTGGGATTCGGCTATTTTTGCTGTTTCTTTGTGCTTTGCATTTGTAGTTATGTATGATGCTGCAGGAGTAAGGAGAGCAGCCGGAAATCAAGCAAAAATATTGAATATAATAATTGAGGACCTGGCCCACAACAAGCCTCTTGAAAATGAAAGGCTCAAGGAGCTTATAGGGCATACCCCCAAAGAGGTGCTTGCAGGTGCCGTATTGGGAATAGTGATAGGAAATATAATGGTTTAACATAATATTTGTAGATGAGGTTGGGTATAAATGTATAAAATTCTTGATAGTATTAATTCGCCTGATGACTTAAAAAAATTGAGCTATAAAGAGCTTGAGATTTTGTCGTCAGAGCTTAGGGACTATACTATAAAGGTAGTTTCTGAAAACGGGGGGCATCTTGCATCAAATCTTGGAGTGGTGGAGCTTACACTTGCACTTCATAGGATTTTTGACACACCGGAGGATAAAATAGTATGGGATGTAGGTCATCAATCATACATCCATAAAATAGTTACAGGCAGAAGGGAACAGTTTTCTAGCTTAAGAAAAATGGGCGGTATCAGCGGCTTTCCCAAAAGGGATGAAAGCGTGCATGATGCTTTTGAAACAGGGCACAGCAGTACATCAATATCAGCAGCTCTTGGTATAGCAAAAGCAAGGGATCTGAACGGTGAAAACTATTCTGTGGTTGCAGTCATAGGCGATGGGGCACTTACCGGAGGGATGTCCTTTGAAGCATTGAACCAGGCCGGGGACTTTCCAACAAATCTTATTGTAATACTTAATGATAATGAGATGTCCATATCTCAGAATATAGGAGGCTTATCCAATTATCTCAGCAGACTTAGAACTGAACCTGCATATTTCAAGTTGAAAAGTGAGCTTGAAACTATCCTCAATAAAATTCCTCTGGTAGGAAAATCTATGTTCAAGATGGCAGAAAACATAAGGGATTGGCTCAAATACATTCTTGTACCCGGAGTAATTTTTGAGGAGCTGGGCTTCAAGTATTTAGGGCCGATAGATGGCCATGATATAAAGAAGCTTGAGGATGTGTTAAGAAGGGCAAAATCATATAATGGCTATCCTGTGCTGATACATGTTGTCACAGTTAAAGGTAAAGGCTACTCTAAAGCTGAGGACAAACCACAGATGTATCATGGAATAAGTCCCTTCTTTATTGAGAATGGAGAGCTTAAGACAAAGAGCACAAAGAAGACCTACTCCGAGGTTTTCGGAGAGACACTTCTGGAGCTTGGCTCAAAAAATGAAAAAATATTGGCTGTATCGGCCGCTATGGCTGAAGGAACCGGTTTGGCCGGTTTTGCTGAAAAATATAAGAACAGATTTTTTGATGTAGGTATTGCAGAACAACATGCGGTAACCTTCTGTGCCGGCTTGGCCACCGGAGGCTACAGACCGGTATTCGCTGTTTACTCTACATTTCTGCAAAGGGCTTATGACCAGGTGGTGCATGATGTCTGTATGCAGAAGCTTCCGGTAGTGTTTGCCATTGACAGGGCCGGTATAGTCGGTTCTGACGGAGAAACCCATCAAGGGGTGTTTGACATTACCTATCTGAGACATATTCCGAACATCACAATAATGAGTCCCAAGGACGGAAAAGAGTTAAGGGATATGCTGAGACTGGCTGTGTCTTTGGAAGGACCTGCAGCCATAAGATATCCCAGAGGAAATGCCAGAGAGTTCGATTATCCGGATACTCCTCTGGAGCTTGGAAAAAGCGAAATTCTCATTGAAGGAGAAGACGGAGTTATCATCTCGGAGGGCAGTATGGTTTTTAGGGCCTTGGAGGTATGTGGGAGATTGAAGCAGGCAGGGAAAAGCTTCTCTGTTATCAACGCAAGATTTATAAAGCCTCTTGACGAGAAATTGTTGTTGGAGCTTTCAAAGAAGTTCAGAATAATATACACCATAGAGGATAACATCATCAGCGGTGGTTTTGGAAGCAGTATCCTTGAATTGTTAAGCCGGGAAGAAGCAGATGTGGATGTAAGGATCATAGGCTATGAGGACAGCTTCATACCCCATGGAGAAAAGGAAGAGCTTTATTCACTGAAAAAGATGGACAGCGAAAGCATATTCAACGTAATCATGAAGGAGTAAGGAATATTGGAAGAAAAGGAAAGACTGGATGTTCTTATTCATAGACTTGGCCTGACTGCAAGCCGTGAGAAGGCAAGCAGTCAGATAATGTCGGGGATTGTATATGTTAATGGCGTAAAAATTGACAAGCCGGGTACAAAGCTTTCTGTGAATTCAAAAATTGAGATAAGGGGTGATAAGCTTCCTTATGTCAGCAGAGGCGGCCTGAAGCTTGAAAAGGCACTCCGGGAATTCAATCTGAAGCTTCAGGACAAGGTAGCTCTTGATATAGGCGCATCTACCGGAGGTTTTACAGACTGCATGCTGCAGAATGGCGCAAAAAAGGTCTATGCAATAGATGTAGGCTACGGACAGCTGGCATGGAAGCTGCGGACCGACAGACGGGTAGTATGCATGGAACGGACAAATATAAGGTATGTTACTCCTGAAGCAATTGGTGAATATGCGGATTTTGCATCCATTGATGTTTCCTTTATTTCCTTGACAAAGGTACTGCCGGCAGTAAAGAAGCTCCTGAAGGAGACAAGCGAGGTTGTGTGCCTTATAAAACCGCAGTTTGAAGCAGGCAGGGAAAAGGTGGGGAAAAAGGGCGTAGTAAGGGAAAAGCAAGTGCATATGGAGGTGATTGAGAAAATAGTAGTATTCTGCCGCAATGAAATGGAGTTTTCGATATCGGGACTAAGTTACTCACCTGTAAAGGGGCCTGAAGGCAACATCGAATATCTGCTCTATTTGTCATGGGGCAAAGCTTCAGTGAATAATGGTCTGGAGCATGATATAGCAAGTATTGTATCAAATGCTCATGAACTTTTAAAATAATCCGCTAATATGTTTAGTAAAAATTAGTAGATAATTTTACATACATAATATAAAATAAAGATATTATTAGAAATAGAGTGATAGATGCAATATGTCCCGGGTAATAGCGGATTACGACAAGCTATACTATATTGAACGCACGTCAGTATTTACATTGGGCAATGTGCGAATTCAATAACAATCAAGGAAGCTTTTTGCGAAATCTGTATGAAAAACAAAGGATATTTCGCAAAACGTCTAATAAAATGCTCATTGGATGGTGTTATTTACAGATGAAGCTAGGAGTTATACCAAATTTATATAAAGACAAAGACTTGAATATAACCAGAAGTATTTTATACTGGTTCGCAAATAAGGATATAGAGCTGCTTTTGGAGTCTGACATTGCCATGAAGCTGAATTATGGGAATAATGGCTTCAGCAGGGATGAGCTATACTCTCACAGTGATGTAATTATCGTACTTGGAGGAGATGGTACGATACTGAACATAGCCAGGCAGTCCTCGCAATTCGATGTACCGTTGTTCGGTATCAATCTTGGACATCTTGGATTTTTAGCTGAGGCGGAAATAAGTGACATGTATCTGTCACTGGAGAAGATAATTAATGGCGATTATATTACGGAAAAAAGAATGATGCTGGAGGCATCTGTCGATGGCAGCGAAGAAGGGCTGAAAGAATTGCTGGCTCTTAATGATATCAGTATTACAAAAGGCATGCTGTCAAGAATGATAACCTTTTCTGTATTTATAAACGATAGTTTTTTTGAACTGTATTCTGCAGATGGTATTGTAATATCGAGCCCTACAGGGTCTACCGCCTATTCACTATCTGCAGGTGGCCCAATTGTCAGTCCTGAACTGAATGTCCTTGTAATAACCCCTATATGCCCTCACACTCTTCACAACAGATCAATAGTAGTGTCGGAAAAGGATGAGGTCAGAATTGAGATTTGCGAGGAGAATTCTGAGGTTATGCTTTCTGTTGATGGACAGGATTCATATAGATTATTACCCGGCAAGGTTGTCAAGGTTAGAAGCTCAAACTGCGTTACCAACCTGGTCAAGCTAAAGCAGAGAAGCTTCTTTGATGTACTGAGAAGAAAAATTTCTGAACGTTAGTATTTAAACTCATATATTTACAGCAAATGAAATGCTGTAAATATAGAGCTTGAACATAAAAATGCAAAGCTTTCTTAGTGAAGCGTAAGTATAGGCTTTAGTGCGAAAATAGAGTGGGAGGTATACATATGAAAATATCCAGACATGCAAAGATTTTGGAAATCATTGAAAGGCATCCAACAGAAACCCAGGAGGAGCTGGCAGAGGAGCTTAAGAAATGTGGCTATAATATTACCCAGGCTACTGTATCCAGAGATATAAAAGAACTGAAGCTGGTAAAGGTGCTTGATGAAAACGGCATATATAAATATGCCACTATGAGGGAACAGGACAGCATGTTGAATGAACGCCTTGTGAAGGTATTCGCCGAATCAGTTCTTAGTGTTGACTTTGCAGGGAATATAATAGTTATAAAGACTTTCTCAGGTGCTGCAAATGCAGCATGTGAGGCGATAGACGTATTGGATTTCAAAGAAATGGTAGGTACCATAGCGGGAGACGATACGATTTTTGTTTTGGTAAGAAGCCATGATAATGTTGAAGTGGTAATTGACAAGCTGAAGAAGTTGATGAAATAGGTGATGCAATAATGCTTCAGGAAATAAGTATAAAAAACTATGTGATAATCGGACAGCAAGTGATTAGCTTTGAACCCGGACTCAACATAATTACAGGAGAAACGGGATCGGGAAAATCTCTTATTATTGATGCGCTTTCTGCCATAACCGGAGGGAAATTCAGCAAGGAAGATATAAGGACCGGTGAAGGCAAGGCATCCATAGAGGCTCTTTTTTCCCTTGATGGAATAGAGTATATTGAAAGTATTCTGGAAGATTACGGTATAGAGCCGGATGAGGAAAACAGCCTTGTTATCACAAGAGAAGTAAATGTACAAGGGAAATCGGTATGCAGGATGAATAGACAGATGGTTACCATGTCGGTGCTTAAGAAGATCACACAGTATCTGGTGGATATAGTAGGTCAGAATGAGCATCAATTGCTTTTCAATACTATGAAGCATGGAGAATTTGTTGATAACTTTGGCGGTGACAGAATAAATACAATTAAGATCGAGCTTAAGCTTTTAACGGACAAGCTCAGCAGCTTGAAGATAAAGCTGGACAGTATCAGCGGCAATGCCGGGGAAAGAGAAAGAAAGCTGGACCTTCTTAAGTTCCAGGTGAAAGAAATAAGCGATGCAAGGCTGGAGCTTAATGAAGACGAGGGATTGAAAAACAGAAGGCACCTACTTATTAATGCTGAAAAGCTCATGAAAGGAATTTCACATGTATACAGCAGTCTATTTAAAGGAGAAAGCGGCACCAGGGGTGCTTCAGATATTCTGAATGACAGCACAGGCAGCTTGGAAGAATTGGTTGGGATAGATGATAAAATAGAAAGCTTCAAAACAGGTATTGAAGATATGGTCTACAAGCTGGAGGACATAAAAGGAGAGCTGAGGGCATACCGTGACAGTATAGAGTTCAATGATAGTGAAATAGACCTTCTGGAGGAACGGCTGGATCTGATAAACAAGCTGAAAAGAAAATACGGAAGCAGCATAGATGAAATTCTTGCATATATGGATAAAGCCTCAATGGAAATCGACGAGCTTGTTAACAGTGAGAAGGTCGCAATGGAAATAGAAAAGGAAATGGAAGAAGTACGGGAGAAATACCTTATGAAAGCGTCGCAGCTTTCCGATATGAGGAAGGAGCTGGGACGTAAGCTGGAGAAGCCTATTGAGAAAGAGCTTCAGGAGCTTAATATGCTTGGCTCAAGATTTGTAATCAGAATAACAAGGGATGACAGTACAATAAGCGGTAATGGCTTTGATAAAATTGAGTTCCTGCTTTCACCAAACCCCGGAGAGCCTGAGAAGCCTCTCGGCAAAATAGCCTCAGGAGGAGAAATGTCACGGGTAATGCTTGCTATCAAGAATGCATTTTCAGAGATAGAGAGGGCTCCATGTGTTGTGTTTGACGAGGTAGATGCAGGTGTAGGAGGTCAGACAGCCAATATGGTAGGACAAAAAATAAAAGCGATTTCAAAAAATACGCAGATTCTTTGTATAACACATTTGCCGCAGATTGCCAGTCTCTCTGACAATCATATATATGTTGATAAAATAGTGGAGAGTAATAAAACATTTACAAAAATTAAAATTTTAAATACTGCTGAGAGAATTAAAGAAATCGCGCGAATGCTGGGTGGAAACGAAAACATCGAAGCATCAATGGCTCACGCTAAGAAATTGATCGGGAAAATGTAACAAAAAATTACTTTTTCCGATTTTTTTATATGATATTTCGCAAAAAGCTTCCTTGATTGTTATTGAATTCGCACCATGCCCAATGTAAATACTGACGTGCGTTCAATATATTAAAAGAATAATAGGACTTTAAAAAGGAGAACTTAAATAAGAGAGATTTCCGAATTGAAGGTGGACTCTTCTGGGGAAACAGGAGAGTGATGCTATTGCATAGAAAAAACCTCAAAAAAATTTTTTTATACACCACTCTTATAATAACAGTACTCTGCCTTACAAATATACTGTTCACCATATATAGTTTTCCTGATGAAATCAATGTTATACAGGGACAAAGCAGAAAGCTGACTGACAGTAAGGTTTTGAGCCTTGAGCTTAAAGAAGACTATGAGAAATGTATAAATCTTAATAAAAACACTGTAATGTCTTCACTGCTGCTGTCAGGAGGAAATGACAAGGGAATGGCAAAAGCGAGTCTTATGCTTCTGGGTATTCTTCCAATAAAAGAGATAACTCTTAATATAATTCCCGATATAAAGGTTGTTCCATCAGGAGAAGCTATTGGTGTCAAGATTGAGTCAAAGGGAGTATTGGTTGTCGGACTATCCAGTATAACTGATGTAAAGGGTAGAAAATGCAGCCCTGCTGCCGATGCAGGCTTTGAAGTGGGGGATAAAATAATTGATATTGACGGAAGACAGGTGGAAAAGGAGAAGGATATTGTTGATTACTTGAACAATAGGCAGAATAGAGATGAGAAGATCAAGGTAATAGTAGACAGAGAAGGAAACAAGCATGATTACAGCGTTAAACCCGTAAAATGCGAAGAGGATAATATGTACAGAATAGGCTTATGGGTGAGGGACAATATAGCAGGTGTAGGGACAATGACTTTCTATGACCCTGAAAGCAGGGTGTTTGGTGCCCTGGGCCATGGAATAACTGATATCGACTCAGGTGTACTGGTGGATATAAATAGCGGAAGTATAATGAAATCAAAGATTGCATCAATTCAAAAAGCGAGGAAAACAGTACCGGGAGAACTTGTTGGTATATTTTACGATAACGATGATGCATATGGAGTTATAGAAAAGAATACAAGCTTCGGAATTTATGGGAAGCTAAATAAAAAGCTGAATCCAAGCAGAATCAAACCGGTTTCCATTGGCCTGAACAGTCAGATTAAGGAAGGGCCTGCAAAGATATTGACAACAATAGAAGGAAACAAAGTAGAGGAGTTTGATATTGAAGTACAAAAAGCCATGAGGCAGAGCAGCTCAGAATCCAAGAGCATGGTAATAAAAATAACAGATAAAAAGCTTATTGAAAAGACCGGCGGGATTGTTCAGGGCATGTCAGGAAGTCCTATTATTCAGGATGGGAGACTAATCGGATCTATAACTCACGTACTCGTAAACGACCCGACAAGAGGCTTCGGTATTTCTATAGAATGGATGCTCAAAGAGGCGGATATCGATTTTGGAAGTCGTCTGAAAAGAGCCTCCGGTGAATAGTGATATAGTACAAAAGGCTGTGCATGCACGGCCTTTTTTGTTGAATTATGTAAAATGTTGCTGTATAAATTTGTTCGAAAATGTTTAACGATTATACTTTCGATAATAGCAGGAAATGAAACTACTTTGTCGAATATCAAGCTTAGAGAATAACAATTTATGGGAGGAATACCAATGAACTTACAAAAGATTAAAATTCTGATAGCAGATGACAACAAAGATTTCTGTATTATTCTTAATGAATACCTCAATACACAACCGGATTTTGATGTAGTGGGAGTAGCAAAAGACGGTCTTGAGGTTGTGGATATGATAGAAAGCAAATTCCCGGATGTTGTAATATTAGATATTATAATGCCTCATCTCGATGGACTTGGAGTCCTTGAAAGATTGAATTCGATGCAGCTGGAGAAAATGCCCAAGGTCATAGTGCTTTCAGCTGTTGGCCAGGATAAGATAACACAAAAAGCTCTTACCCTTGGTGCGGAATACTATGTGGTAAAGCCATTTGACATGGAGGTTTTTGCAAAAAGAATAAGAGAATGCTTTGGAATGATTAGTAATGAAACTGACAGAAAGAGTTACATTCAGCATCAGAATATCACTGCTCCGGCAGCAACTTCACCAAGAGAACTGGAATCGGCCATAACCAATATAATACATGAAATCGGTGTGCCTGCTCATATTAAGGGATATGTATATTTAAGAGAAGCCATTACAATGGTTGTTAACAATATGGAGCTTTTAAGTGCAATCACAAAGGAATTATACCCTTCGATTTCAAGAAAGTTCAATACTACACCAAGCAGGGTGGAAAGGGCAATAAGGCATGCTATTGAGGTAGCCTGGGGAAGAGGAAGAGTAGATGTAATAAATAATCTGTTCGGCTATACGATACATAATGTGAAAGGCAAACCGACAAACAGTGAATTCATAGCAATGATTGCTGATAAATTAAGGATAGAAATGAAAATAAGCTAACAGCTTTATGTGAATTAGTTAATGTAAGATTTAAAGCAGCAGATACAAACGTAATAGTACTAAATATTTCACAAGAAGTTCCTTAGTTGTTTTTGGATTCGCACTTTACCCAATGTGAATATTTTTGTGTATTTAATTATAACAAGTAATTAAAAAACACCTGCTCGCTTGTCAGATTCAAACTAACTGCGATCTGGTGTTTTTTTGTTGAAATTTATATAGCAGATGATTATTATACGATGGGGGATATGAAGTATGACGGATATAAGCTTGCATACCAATCAAAGCAGAAAAAGTACCAGAATGATTTTTATTAAATATTCACTGACTCTCATTATTTGTTATATAATAGCTTACCTGACTGCACCGGTGTTATGGGAGAGAAATGTGAATCTGATACATACTATCGTAGAGTTGATATGCATATATATTGCGCTTTCATCCTTCTTGATCATATGGAACTCATACCGGAAGACTATAGGCATATATCACTTGATAGGCTTTGGACTCCTTGCGGTTGCAATCTTTGATTCCTTTCATACCTATTGTTGGATTGCTTCAGGAACATTGTCACCAGGGAATACCGACCTGACTACGAAATACTGGATAATAGGAAGGCTTGTAGAAGCATTGGTACTGGCTGCTGTCTCATTGAAGCTTGGAAATTATATGTTAAACAAGTGGACAGGCTTGCTATTTGTATTATTCTTGTCAATTGGATTATCCCTGGTCCTATGGTTTTTCCCCGGTCTCATGCCTGCATTGCTTACAAAGGATGGGCTTACCCCTGCTAAAATCATATTGGAGTATATCGTCATAGCTTTTGCTCTATTCAGCCTTTATAAGCTTAAGGGTGAGCTTGAAAATGAAAAAGCTATCTCATATAAGTACATTTTTATGTCGCTGCTTTTCATAATTCCTGCTGAGCTATCCTTTACATTGTACAGAGTAATTACCAGCTTGTACAATATGTATGGACATATTTTGAAAATTGTATGCTACTACTATTTGTACAAGGCAGTGTATGTCAGCTGTGTCGAGTATCCTCACAAAAGGCTTGCAGAAGCTTATGAAAAGCTGGAGGAGCGAAATGCCAGGATCAAGGAAATAAGCGATACTTTAAATGATACACTGGATGCTCTGCCAATAGGGATTCTTAACTATGAAGCAGACAACAGAATAAAATACATGAATAAGCGCCTGGAGGATATGCTTGCCTGCGACAGGAATGCATTATACGGATTAACAGCGGAGGAATTTCTGGAAGCCTTTCCAACAGATGACCAGGAGGAAAGGAATTTATTTGAACTGGCCAATGAGGGCAAGAAGAATACAATAAGCACTATCAGAACCTATAAAAACATGAAAGGCGAACATGTGAATATCTCTCTGACTTCACAGAATATTAAAAACGGTTTGCTTGTATATTTTTATGAAGTTAAGAAAGAGCAGGAAATAAAGAATTTTCATCTGCAGACACAAACAATATTGAATGCTGTAAACAATTGTGTACTTATGACTGATCGAAACAAAAAAATTGTTTTATATAATGAGGCCTTTAAAAAAGTTTTCGAAACAAATGGAATTGATCTAATTGGAATGTCTTTAGACAGTTTTAATGAAAGTATAGATCTCATATTAAATGAGCTGCAGGAGTCCATGCAAGAAGAAGAATTTAATAAGCCCCGGGAGGTGTCTATTACCACTCTAAAGGGTAATAGAAGAGAGATGCTGGTACATGTGGATTATATCAGGAACATTGAGAAGGAGATAATTGGTGCTATCAGCGTATTCACGGATATCACTGAGATAAAAAAGCAGAGCCGCAGTATGCAGCAGCAGGAGAAGCTGGCAATTATAGGCCAGATGGCTGCCGGGATAATACATGAAATAAAAAATCCATTGTCTACTATAAAGGGTTTGAGTCAGTTAATTATTGCCAAGACAAAATTAGATAAGGTCAGAGAGTATTCTGCTGTTATCAATGGCTCAATAGACGATGTTACCAAGGTGGTGAATGAATTTCTGAATTTTGCCAAACCAAAGCCCACTGTCAAAATAAGAACAAATATGAACAGGATTGTAGAATCAATGCAGCTTTTTACTGAGACACAATGCTATACAAAGAATATAAAAACACAATTTCATTATTCCTCTTGCATTATGGAAATAACTGCAGACGAAAGTAAGATCAAGCAGGTTATACTGAATATAACTGAAAATGCTATAGCAGCAATGGAAAACATTGAGCTGCCGGAGCTAAAGGTATCAACCTATTATGATGCAGATATGGGAGAAGGTGTGATACAAATATCTGATAATGGAACAGGAATGAGCTCTGAAGTTATTGGTAAGCTTGGTATTCCTTTTTTTACCACGAAAGAAAAAGGTACAGGGCTCGGACTGGGAATCAGCTATCAAATAATGAGTGAGCATAATGGCAGAATAGAGGTGGAGAGTGAAGCGGGGAAAGGCACAGTCTTCAAGATTGTTTTTTCACAAATAGAAAATCTGATATAAAACAAAAATCGCTGAAAAGCGATTTTTGTATTTTTTGTTCTTTTTTAAAGATACTAAAAACAGTGGAGGTGTGGAAATGAGGTTACAAGGCAGAATAAAAGTTGGTGCAAAAACAAAAAACCTTGTGAATTTTTTATGTCCAGGAGATATTGCTGTCATCAGGCATGATGACATTGATGAGATGGCTGCACTCGCCCTTGTATATACCGGTGTAAAAGCGGTTATAAATACAGGCAAGAGTATGACCGGAAGATTTCAGGCAATTGGTGCTACAACTCTTCTGCAGAACAATATGAGAGTCATCGATGTGAGTTTGCCTCTTGGAAGCTTCAAGGACAATGACATGATCACTGTGCTGGACAATGATATTATTGTAAGAAATTATATATACAAGAATGTATGCACCACTGTCAACTGGGATTATATCAGTAAAAGACATCAGACATCAAAAGAAAATGAAAGTCATGAGATATTGAAGTTCATCGATAATACGATAAACCATGCAGAAAGTGAAATGGATAAGCTGATCTGCTTTGCAGGGTATCCTGAGCTAAGCACGAGGCTTGAAGGCCGGCATGTAATTATTGTGGTAAGAAACAGCAATGCCATTGATGAAATAAATGTATTGAAAAGTTATATAGAAAAGTTTAATCCCATTTTTATTGGGGTGGATGGCGGAGCTGATTTTATAATAAATTGTGGTTACACGCCGGATATACTGATTGGGGATATGGACAGTGTGTCTGATATCGGGATATACAGAAGCAGAGAAATTGTGCTTCATGCTTATGAGGACGGATATTGCCCCTGTCTTGACAGAATTGCTGCGATGAATATACCTTATAAAATTCTTGCAATGAAAGGTACCAGTGAAGATGCAGCTTTGATGCTTGCATATCATAAAAGTGCGGAGCTGCTTGTGCTTGTTGGCGGACATAGCTGCATGTATGATTTTATGTGCAAGGGCAGGCCTGGAATGTCAAGCACTTTTATAACCAGGACTTTGGTTGGCAGCAGACTTGTGGACTGTAAAGGACTCAGTATAATAGCTGCTTCCGAAAATGAAGGGAAGGATGCCTGGTGGGCGAAGATGTAAGTGTGATAATACCGGCTTTCAATGAGCAGTCCAGGATAGTACAGACGGTGGAATGCTTGAGAGACATTGAAGGGATTAAAGAAATTATCGTAGTGGATGATGGCTCCACCGATTCAACCTACCAGCTGCTAAAACCATTGAAAGGTATTACCCTTCTAAGGATTGAATATAACAAAGGAAAGGGTAATGCGGTAAGATATGCTTTGGACTATGTGAGCAGCAGCTTTGTAGCTCTTTTGGATGCCGATCTGTGCGAAAGTGCTTCTGAAGTAAAAAAGCTTATTGAATGCATAAGACCGGAAGAAAAAACAATAATAATAGGCAGACTTCCCGCTCCCGGGAAAAAAGGCGGGTTTGGAATTGTCAAGAGAGTTTCTGGCAGCGGCTTTTATGCATTGACTTCGAGAAGGGTAGATTCACTGCTAAGCGGCCAGAGAATACTTCCCATGGACTTCTTAAAAAGTATTGAGCTTCCCGATGGCTTTGGACTTGAATTTAAAATTACTCTTGAAGGAGTTAAGAAGGGCTTTCAATTGGTTGAAGTACCGGTTGAAATGCGGCACAGAGAAACAGGCAGGGATATGAAGGGCTTTCTCCACAGGGGTAAGCAGTGCCTTGATATCCTGAAAATTATCAGATATGAGATGCGGTCAAACAGGTGATATTTATGTATATGAACATAATGGCAGTTATAGCGGTTGTCATGATAATAGCGCAATTTCTGCTGCACAATATAATGAAAATGCTTTGCAATACGGATAAAGCAATATGCAGTTCAGTAAACTACAGGGGAAAAGCAATACCTGCAATAGGGGGCATAGTATTCATACCTATTCTGCTGGTGGCAATTCTCCTGCTTTTATTGTCGGAGACAGGAAATTACTATGGCTATTTAAGTTATTTGGCTCTTGTACTCTGCATGGGCTTTATAGGAGTGGTTGACGACCTTGTTGGCGATAGAAGAACTAAAGGGCTCATAAAACATATCTCCAGTACATTAAAAGGTATCATGACGACCGGTTTTCTAAAAGCATTAATCGGTATCCTGGTGTCATGCATAATAAGTATTGGGGCAGTAAGCACATACTTTGAATTCATTGTGAACGTTTTTATCATCTCTTTATTCGCAAATACCCTTAACCTTTTCGATTTGCGGCCGGGAAGAGCGGTAAAGGTTTTTCTGGCAATATCCGTTATGCTCCTGACCGGAGCAAAAGGAAGAATAGCAGAGGCAGTGCCCATAATAATTCTCAGTTTAACTGCCGGGCTCTATATCAGGTATGATTTGAAAGAAATATGCATGCTTGGGGATACAGGAGCTAATATCCTGGGAATTACATTGGGATATTACAGTACTTTGTTTTTGGGTTTTAATGCAAAACTGATGCTATTAGTCTTTCTTGTATTTCTGAATATTATATCCGAGAGAATATCAATAACCGAAATAATCAACAGCAACAGGCTGCTGTCTTATATTGACGGCATAGGAAGGGGGCAAGCCGGCAACAGATGATAGAGATAGTAACAGCAAAAGTAGAGAAAGTAACATACAGAGAAGAATATGTAACCAGGTTCAGTATAAAAAAAGACGGACGCTTGTATAATTGTATAAACTACAATCAGCTGACAGGAGCGATTGAGGAAAATGATACCGTATTGTTGAATACAACTGCAGTAGAGCTTGGACTTGGATCCGGCGGTTATCATTTTGTTATGGCAAATATTAGTAGAAACAGATATTCTAATATTGGAGAAGGTCATATCATGAAGCTGAGATATACCCCCATGCAAATGAACTGCATGGCTGCTGAAGCACAAGAAAGCTCTTATCATGAGGTTTTCAACAGCTTTGAATCCCTTGAAGCTATGCCGGTAATTATTGGCACGCTTCACAGTATGGTTGCTCCTATAGCACTTACATTAAAGTATCTTGCGGATAAAGAAAGAATAGTATATATAATGACTGATGGGGGAGCTTTGCCTATATGGATGAGCGAGGCGGTAAAAAGGCTACGGAAGGATGGTATTGTTACAGGGACTGTAACTTATGGAAATGCTTTCGGAGGGGATGTTGAGTGCATAAATGTGTATACAGCTCTTATTGCAGCCAAGGAAATACTAAAGGCAGATGCAGTTATTATATGTATGGGGCCTGGAATAGCTGGGACGGATACAAAATATGGCTTCAGCGGGATAGAACAAAGCCAGATAATTGACGCAGCAAACAATTTAAAGGGAAAAGCCATAGCAGTACCGCGTATATCCTTTGCCGACAACAGAAGCCGGCATTACGGATTGAGCCATCACAGCCGGATGACCTTGGGAAAGCTGTGTTGTACTAAAGCATATATAGCTCTGCCGGAGCTTGAGTCTCCAAAGGGGGAACTGATAAATGCCCAATTGAGGGACAGCGGAATTCTGTCCAGGCATGAGGTAAGCTTCTGGAACAGCAAGCAAATTGATATGCTTCTGGAGAAGGAAGAGGACCGGCTTGAGAGGATGGGAAAAAGCTTCAGTCAGGATAAGGAGTATTTCATAACTTGCGGGCTTTCTGCCTTTTTTGCTACCTAATGCTTATTAACACAACAAATTTCTAGTCATTCATAGTGTTAATAAGCATTTCCTTAATTTAGTGCCTCGCAAGCCCTAGAAGGAATATACTTTAAGAGGCACTAATTAAGCTTTTGTCTGCAAGACAAAATATATTCCCTTAAAGTAATTTGCTTGTTTTCAATGGCAGACAACTGTAAAATCAATTCATTGAATTTTCCTACAAAGTGAAAGCCGTTGGTATAGACATATTTTGTCATTTTAGATACCTTCCTTTTAATTGTATGTTAAAATATTATATGTACAAGAGTCTGAGATATTCCATTTAAGGAAGCATTTAAGTGAAACTTGAATTAAGAATGTATCAAAGGCTCCAATTTAAACATTGTACATTCAAGGAAGCCTTTGATGAAACTCATTTACGGAAAGCGGAACATTATTGAAATTTATGCTTTCCTATTCGTTATA
>Ga0209643_1000664_pt1 | contig 49721 bp, 42 predicted proteins | sample AutmiccBRH37_all_FD_187383 | JGI IMG/M metagenome (GOLD analysis project Ga0209643, IMG submission 187383) | Deep subsurface microbial communities from Mt. Terri, Switzerland - Autotrophic microbial communities BRH/37_all (SPAdes) (version 2) | ecosystem: Environmental > Aquatic > Deep...
GCTCTGAGGTCGTTTCCTACAAGTTTTCTAACCTCTAACCTCTGGCCTCCCACCTCCAAAATGGTCGGCATTCCGTTGGCGACCGAGTTTAGAGACAGTTGCAGCAGGAGGTAATGCAGGCCGGACTTAAATCGCTCCGCCTACCCATTAGCGACAATGCAGCGACCCTCAAGTGACCCCGGAGCGACCCCGGAAAAACTCTGGGCTGAATAAAAATGCTTCGGCGCTTTAGTGCTTTAATGCTTTAATGTGGCATATACTTTTCTTAAACGACAAGAAATATTTTCCACTTTCATCGCAAAATATGATAAAATAAAGTCAACTATTTCCCTTCCGAAAAGGAGAACGATCATGGAAGAAGTTTTAAACGAAATCCTTGCCAAGCTTAATTCCCTGGAGCAAGGCCAGAAGGAGTTAAGACATGGTCAGCAGGCTTTAGAAGCAGGCCAAAAGGAATTAACTCAGGGTCAGCAGGCTTTAGAAGCAGGCCAACTGGAATTAACTCAAGGTCAGGATAGGCTGGAAAACAAGGTCGATAAACTTGAAATTCGCATGGAAAGCGAAGTTATCGAAAAAATCCGCACCCTGTTTGACGGCTACAGCCATAGAGGCGACCAGATTGAAAGGCTTCAAAAACACATTGATCAACGGTTTGACAGCATTGAAATTGACACCGGTTACCTTGTTTCCAGAGTTGCCCGGTTGGAAAAACTGGCTAAGTAACTTCTATTAGGAGTACCTCCTTATGGCCACTTTCGAGGTAGTTGTTATCAAGGCTCAAACATGCAGTAAATATGCAGTGTTTGAGCCCTTTTTAAGCGCAAAACTTCCGATTGGCCCCTATACGAACCGTCCCCTGTCGCACACCGGCCACGGAGCGACCCCGAAGCGACCAAAAGGAGCCTTATTTGGCCGCCTCCAGCGACTTTACCAGTACCTCCTCAACTTCCGCCGCCAGTGTGTCCGGCACACCTCCTTCGATCATGCCCATCATTACCGAAGGTTTTATGGTTCCCATTTTTGTCTGCCCGTCTTCGACATAAACAATAACTTTGCAGGGCAGGAAATACCCGGTGTTTATATTGCGTTCAAGAGCCTCTTTGGCTTTGTGGGGGTTGCAGACCTCCAATATTTTAAGGCGCCCGTCAAAATGAACCCCCTTTTCAGCCAGTTTTTCTTTAACATCCAGCTTCCACAAAACACCAAAGCTGTGTTGTGACAGGGCTTTCTCAAGATCGGCCACAGCGGTTTCAAAGTCCTTGCCGGTATTAACCGTATAGTTATACATAATGTCACCTCCATTATTATAATCCTCGGCAAAGTTCTGGATTATTCTACAGATCTTCCGGCACCAGACGGAAGACAAAACCAGGCCAGTACAGCCATTCCGGTTTTTACCCTTAAACTGAAACAGAAATGGAGCAACCTGTAATTACCGCATAATCACAGTCCGAAGACAGTCACCTTTTAGGCTATCTGCAGCAGCGTTATTAATGAACGCCCCAACACCGCCAGGGCCAGTGCGCCTACTGCGCCCAGCAGCAGAGAGCGGGTTCCCACACGCCTTAACAATTTTACTTCCACATTTAGCCCCAGACCAGCCATTGCCATGGTCAGAAGTATGATGCTCACATTCAAAATGGTTTGCTCCACATCGTGGGTCAATATATTTAAGCTGTTAATCAGGCTGAAGGTCAGGAAGCCCAGTATAAACCAGGGTATCACAGGTTTTGGTGTCTCGTTCCCCTGGGCCTTTTTATTACGGTTAAACAGGTATCCCATAACAAGAGCAACTGGAATTAACAGCGCCACCCGTCCCAGTTTTGTCAAAACCGCAATCTCCATACTGGATTTTCCACCCACTATGGCTGCGGTGACCACGTGGCCCACCTCATGCAGAGTGGACCCGGCAAACACCCCGTAAGCATAAGGACTAAGTGTCAGGAATGGGTGAAGGACGATATAAATAACCGCCTCCAATGTTCCCAGCAAGGCAATAATAGCCACTGCCAGGGCCGTTTCGTCATCATCGGAGTGTATCAAGGGCGCTACGGCAGCAATGGCGGATGCGCCGCACACAGCTGTCCCGACTCCAATTAGGGCGGCAAGGCGTCTGGTTACCAGCAGGCGCTTCCCCATCCACCAGAAAAAGGTAATGGTAAATACTATTACTATTGCATCAAGCAAAATAATTTTGGGGCCCGAGGCTAATAACTGGGTTATGTCCAGCCGGATGCCTATTAACACAACACCAATTTTTAAAAAATTTTTAGCGGCAAAATTAATTCCTTTACCAGCTGACGCAGGCACCTCCATAACGATGCGCCAGGCAAAGCCCAACAATATTGCAATTACCATGGATCCCATTATGGAAAGCAGAGGGTATTCGGTGAGCCGCTGGGCCAAAATAGTCAATACAACGGTCAGGCCAAGTCCCTGCACCAGCCCCATTAATTTATTCCTGTAATTTTTAACTATTATTGCTATTTGCAACATGATAGTTGCCTCCAAATTAACGGTTAAAATAAATTTTCTACTACATTTGAAACATATCATACTTATCAAGAAATTGGAAATATCCATTCGTTATGGAGTTAATAAAATATATTAATGAATCAAACCGCACCATCTATTAATTAGTAAATATCATTAAAATAATGTTAAACTTTTTACTTGATCGGTGGGGATTGAATAAAATAACCGCCTTGCCGGCGGTGCCGTCTTGCAGACGGCGGAATCCAGGAGCCAGAAGCCAGAATCCAGAATCCAGAATTGTGACAGCCTGCCTTAAAAGCGACCCTCAAGCGACCCCACAGCGACATGCAGTGAGGGGGAGTGATTTAAGTCCGTGCGGAATGTACCGGAGGCTGCTACTGTCTCTTGGCGACCGAGCCTACGAATTTGGAGGTTAGAAGTTGGAAGTCGGATTAAGCTAGAAATGGCTCTGAGGTCATTTCCTGCGAATTCTCTAACCTCTAACCTCTGGCCTCCAACCTCCAAAATAGCCGGGTTCAAACCGCTCCGCCTACCGGTTAGTGACCCCGAAGCGACCCTAAAATTTTTGAGACTATGGAATACACGCCTTATGGCTATTAAGACAATTTAACAACAGCTTGACTGATGAAATTAATAAAGATATTGCCAAAGCAGTCCAGAACCCCGGAATATGAATACCGCCCACAAGCAGATCCGCCAGCATCAACATCCAGGTGTTTATAACCAGCGTAAAAACCCCCAATGTAAGGAAGTTGAGAGGCAGGGCAATCAATATCAGAAACGGACGGATAAACAGGTTGATCACCGTCAGAACGGCCCCAGCCAGAACACAGGCAAAAAAATTGTCCATCCTGACGGCGGAAAAAACCAGGGTCGCCGCATAAAAGGCAGCAGAATTTATAAAAAATTGCAGGACATATTTTTTCATATCAAAATCCTTTTCCTCGCACAAAAACAAAGTAACTGCGGCGTGGCATTCTAGTCCACATAGACCTCCACCCTTACTCTTCCTTCTTCCTGGTCCTCAACGTCGATGTCGACCAATTTTTCATCTACCAGGCCCTAGTCGATAATCTGAATCAATTCCTCCAGATTCATACTGGTAAGATCTATCCCTTTCTTTTGCATCTCCAAGTGCGCGTCCTCCGGGATAAACTTCATGCCGAAGACGGCAACCCTGGAAAAAGCCTTCATCAGTTTCAAGAATTTTAATTTTTTCGCTGCTCATTTGATTTAACTCCTTTCCAATCATTGCAGAAGCCTATTTGCCAGTTTTCCTTTTGATTTTATTAATGTGAGGATCAAAAACAGTTTATTTTCTGGAAGCGAGGGGCTAGCCCCTGACCCGTCAATAAGCAATGAGTTAACAAGTTAGAGAGCCGGCATCAATAAAGCTTAGTGATATACTTTTTTCAATACACCGCCAACCACATCGGTAAAATTCATTCCTGTGTTGTAAATAGCCTGTTTGATTCCTGGCGCGCCCATTACCAGCATTAACCTATCCAACCCCTTATTATCCAGGGATTCAAATGGAGTCCTAAGAGCTGATATGTTTTCCAAGTGCCTTTTTATCGGTTCAATAAGAGATTTATAGTCTAAATCATGAATCATGGCTCTGGCCGCCATTATCCCACTGATCATTGCCTCAATCGCCCCGGTTCCCAATAGTCTGTCGGTCAACCCTGCAGCGCGGCCTGCCAGTAAAATGTTGCCCACTTGAAATTTGGTTACACTGCCGCATGAAAACACCGGCATAGAAAATTTGCAGTAAAACTCAAGGTGAGCCAGTCCTTCCCTTTCTACCAAATCAGCATAAAACCTGTCGGTCTCAAATTCACCACAACCAATGTTACATAATCCCACTAAAGCCTGGGTTGCATTTAATGGTGCAAGTCTGGCATAGCCTTTGCCTGCATAATCTTTATTAAAATAGATTGTACTTGAGTCGGTGGCAAAAGAACCAAATACCAGTCCGCCTCGAATATGCACCAGAAAATGATTTTCCCACACACCCAATTCTTTAGATCCGGTGTCCTTGCCATTGGCCAATACCACATAGTCATATTTGGGGGACAGTTCCTTGTAGTCCGCCACCCGGTTAAAATGAACCGGGGTTCTTTTTAGTGCTTCAAAGAGTTGGTTCTCCAGGGATTCTTTGCATTTCCCCCTGGCATAAATATATCCCAGCCTTCCCTCAATCTTGGTTTCCTGACCTGGTGATTTCATGATAATACTTCTAAGTTCGCTTAACGGTTTTAAGTCCAGACCGTAAACTTCTCTGAGATGCTCCCGGATATCGCCCATCTCTCTTTCCAGGATATTTAAGAAATGCGCGGCATTAGGCCATATCCAGCCCACCGACTGATCCCTTTCAAACACATCCGGTATCACTCCAAGCCTCTCACATTCAATGGCACAGGCCAACCCCGCAAGACCAGCGCCAATAATAGCTATTTTCAATACTTTCAACACTCCATCCAAACGCTTTTATAATATTTTAGTGTACCCACGGGCACACATTTTATAATAATCCCACGCCAGCGACACCATCCCCGGTATGAAAATAGAGTCTTTACTCTGCGTTCTCTACACCTTGTGGCAATCTCAGCTGAGAGCTGATGGCAGATTGCTGACAGCTATTTCGGCATAACAGATATGTCTTTGTGGCGTGCTTCTTGCGGTTGGAGGCAGATTTGACTATGGTCTTAATAAACCATCGCTATATTAATTCCGGAAATGACTGTAATAGCCATCATGGCACGCGACAGCACAAACCGTCCCCTGTCGAACAAAAAAATTATGTATTCAGAAGAAGGTTTTGTCAATAAAGCGAAGAATTAGTAATTTATCATCTCGGAAACAGCATCGTATGGTGCTGTTTTTTTATTGGGGGAAAGGAAATGTTCAAAAAAATAGAGTATTCTTTACTCTGTGTTTTCTATACCTTGTGGCAATCACGGCTGAGAGCTGATGGCTGATTGCTGACAGCTATTTCGGCATAACAGATATGTCTTTGTGGTGCACTTCATGCGGTGGGAGACAGATTGATTATAGCCTTAATAAACCATAGCTTTATTAATTCCGAAAATGACTAGATGGATTTGCGGAAAATACCCCTTGGAGTAATATTCGCCTTTATATTTTCATATAAACAACTCCGTGACAAAGTATGGAGAATTACTGGCTCAACAATAGCCATCATAGTATGCATAGTGAGAACTGTCCCCTGTCTATAACGTAAATAATGTCTATTATGAGAAGTTTAGAAGTAATAGTAATCAATGTCTTAGTGATATGGAATTAAAGGTTTACTTCAGCGTCGGGCCGTATCAATAAGTCTGAAGGGGCTGAAAAAATGAAAGGGTTTAAACAAGAGGACTTAAAGCAACTTATATTATATGATGATGAAGAAACACGTAGCCATTTTGTGGACTTATTCCGGAAGGAAATTGATACATTTTCGACTGCATTGTATCAGGCCTATGAGCGGCTTGAACAAATGACCCAACGAGTTCCTTCAAACGTTAGATCAGCCTGGGTACATGCTTACCTTTTCAATGCTTTTAATAACTTGCTTAATTCCCTCCGCCTTTCAATGTCCGGACTCTTTTTACCAGCGGGAAACCTCATGAGACAATATGGTGAGTCAATTGCCATGGCATTGCTATGTTGTCATGACAAAATAGATGTTTTCGATAGATTTTTGAATAATCCCGACAAGTTCCCGGTACAAAAGGCTTTGGCCATAGATCAAAAGAAAAAACGCCTCTTAGAAATTGACCATGGAGGGTGGGAACAGTTTAGAGAGATTACTTCCTTTTTTGATAAGTATAGTCATGCTTCTGCATTGGCACTTGCGAATTCTAATAAGTTTTCTGAACCAGGGACACTTATTATTGGTAGTGGGTTTGACCCCGACAAGGTAGGTGCATACCGAAAAGAAATCAATTTACAAATCAGTGCGTGCAGAGCACTTTTTGATACCATTCAAAAAACAGAACATCATCTAACAAAATCGAATTCAAGTTAACCTCGGGCAGAACGAAAAACACCTAACAACAGGCTAATCGGCTCCGCTGCGCTTTGACCCAACTTTTCAAGTCTGTCACGATTTTTTAAAAATGTTTCTTTATCTAGTTAATTTCTGAACTTTCCATTATCCATAAACGGACAAGATAATAGGAAGTTGAGAGTTCTGCTTAGTAGGTGTGTTAGATACAGTGATGCTTATTTTAATAAGATAAAATTTAAAGTTGAAAGGAGAAATAAATTGAACTTCAAAACGATAAAATCAATTAATGAGTACATTAGTTTTATAGCAAACGATACAAGAGATTGGCAGTATGATGATAACTATGGATCTCCATGGTTTAGAGGACAGTCAGACTCGAGTTTACCCCCATTACCTTCCGTGTATAGGAAACATGATGGGGTGTATGATGAGTTTAATTTAACACGTACATTCAGAGAAAGATCTTCAACAATAGCAGACACCCCAAATAGGAGTGAAGTTGATAAATGGTTGTTTTTAATGCAACATAATGGGTTGCCAACTCGTCTCTTAGATTGGACAGAAAGTTCATTAATTGCTTTGTTTTTTACAGTTAATACAGATAAAAGCTGTGATAGAGCGATATGGATGTTACATCCCCTAGAATTAAATTTCTATTCTATTAAAGAAAGAGTTTTGCCAAATACATGGACTTTGAATAATAGTGGTTGTCTCAATTTTCATGCAGCTTTCAGAACAAATCACCCTGTATGTGAGAAAGGTGTTACCGAAAGCACTCTACCAGTAGCTGTACCAGCATCTTATTGCCATTCAAGAATGTTTGCACAAAAGAGCTGTTTTACAATTCATGGTACTGATAAAAGAGATTTTGAAAGCATTTTTTGTAATCATGAAATTGTTGAAAACGGATACTTTGTAAAGTATGTTATTCCAAATAGTGAAGCATATAATATTAAAATTGAACTGATGAGTTTAGGAATTACATATTCTACTGTTTATCCAGATTTAGAGGGATTAGCAAAAGAGTTAAAAGAAAGGTTTAAAAACTAGTATTATTTTAAAAGAAATAGAAAAACAAGTAGCTATAAATAAGCTTCGCATTATCCATAAAACTGACAAAATGCCTATCAAGTCTAGAAGGTATAGTGACTAAATTATATAATGCTTCTGTTGGATTGAGAAAAGGGAGGGAAATAGTTTGGAAATTCAGGATTTCGCTTATGTTATTAATCGAACCGATGCATACCAGACCTTGTGTTCCTTGATGCGGGACCAATATACAACAGACGCCTTGGAACAAAAGATTTCTGATGTTTTCAGACAGGCTTATGTTAGTGGTTACTTGGTTTATTGCAAAAAGAATGGGGATATACTCCTCAGTGACAAAGATGCTGAATTATGCTTTTTTAACACTGGTCTAATGAATCTTGGTGAAGAAATTTGGGCTAAATTTACCCTTAACAGAAACCCTGGTAGGCAGAAATGGGCTGGTATATGGTTTGAAAGAAAAGACTTAATTGAACTTGAACAGGATAGTTTCATTATTGGAGATATTTGCTTTGACAGCTGGGATTCTGGACTAAGGTTTATTGATGAAGTAGCTGAGTTAGCTATCGATGAGAAATGGGATTATGATTATTATCCAAGTAAAATTAGACATCCTATTTTGAAATCCTATCTTGAGAACATTTATTTCAAATTAGTTTCCGAAAAGAAAATAATAGAGAAAAGCAATAAGGTGGTTTTTAACACAGGGTTAATAAACACATATTTTGAAGAAGTATACGTTGTATGCGATATCAGCTCAAGATTAACCATAAAAGGTCCTCGATTGACTAATGCGAAATTATGTCTGTCAAGTCAAAGTATTTTTTATCGTAGCTTTAGCGAAAAGCCCAAAATGGCTAAGTTTTTTACTAACATCTTTGAATTGGTATATGACCCCAATCTTGATACTGAACTATACTATAAACACATAATTGAGGACAATTACTCAAGAATTAAAGATAAAGTTGGTGTATTAACTAAAGCTCAATTAATAATGTTACTTCCGAAGGCTGCAGAAATCGCTGGAATATTAGCAGAAAGAAACTATAAGCTAATTGTTCCTCAGTATTGGAAAAAGTCCAAAAGCATTCAATTTCTCATGCCTATATATTTTTCTGGGGAGTTTTCGGGCAGACCTGATGTAGCTTTAGTTTTGGAGAAGCACGAAACCTGTTATCGAGGTACAACTATATTAACTATTGATATGGCCTATCAAAATGCAAGGATATTAGCGAAGCCCGATAATTTCTGGTTAAATCCATAGAAGGTGGCTACTGCGAATAACAGCTGTTCCCAACACGTAGCAGAGATGGTTGAGACGCATCGGGAATATGCGGAACGTTAGGCGACAACCAAGATCTACCTTGGATATTCATACCTATTCATATTCTGGTGACTTTAGGGTATTGCAGTTATACCGGAGTAGTTTATTTATTAAGTTCTAAACTTCCCATTATCCATATAATGCGAAGTTGAAAAAGTTAGGTTTTTCCGGTACCGGGTACCTGAGTTTGCTAAGTTATTGAGGCTATCGACACCTTCTGGTAAATAATGCAGGAGGTGTTCTTTATAGGACTCCGGTCTAGGGAGGACCCCATTAGGGTTGTCAGAAACAAGTACAGCGCGAAAGAGACGGCGGTCCGGAGCGGAGCGTATATGATCATACGTGAGCATCCGGACCGCTGGCTCTGACAAAACTGTGCGAAGTTTATCACAGCCCGTACTAAACTCCCCTGTAGTAGTGCCCCTTCGTCACCCCCTCCGGGCTAAATCTAATCAACCTTTCCCTGGCCTGCTCAATATCCTGAGCCGGCTTCCCGCCACGTCGCAGCCCGTCCAGGGCCTTTTTGTATATTCCCACCGCCGCGGAAACATAGTCCGGGGATTCCCGGCGGGCCTCTATACGGATGCAGGATACCCCGGCGGCGGAGATTTCGGGGATTCCTTCGATCATGAAAAGATCCCTGGAGTTGAATATATGCATGCGGCAGTGCCGGTCGGTTTCCACCGGAAAAGATGCGCCTATTCTGTCCTTTAGATGATAGCCCCCTTCCCGGCACACCGCTTTGCAGGAGGTTTCGGCTGAGCGGTCACCCAGAACAGCCCCGGGAAGGCAGTGTTCGGAAACCATGACCTCCAGGGCGCCGTGTACAAATACCTCCACCGGGTAACGCCCGGCCAGTTCTTTTACCTGCTCCAGGGTAAGCTCCGGTGAAAGGGTGACCCTGGAGGCGCCCTTTTGCAGCAGGTATTCCACGGTATAGCGGTTAAAGGCGTTTAGGCCGAAGTCGGTGACCACCTTAAGTTCAGGGGCCCTCCGGGCCAGGTGGGGCATCAGGCCAAGGTTTCCGGCCAGCACACCGGAGGCCGGAATAGCTTGCACAGTCTCCAGAAGGGCTTCCATTTCCCTGTCCTTGACTATCCTGGGGGTGGCCAGGAAGAGGGCCACCCGGTTTTTGCCGCAGAAAAGGGAGGCTTCGGACAGTTCGTCCCGCCCTGCCGAAGGCTTTGATCGGAACCCCTCCAGGCTGAAATATACAATGTCGGCCCCGGCAGCCACAGCCGAATGCAGGGATTTGATATCGGCCACCGAAACGGCCAGCAGGGGGACTTTGGCACCCCCGGTTTTCAGGGAGCGATCTACTGACAGCTGTTTTAATCTGGAACGGAATATCCAGGGATCCACAGCAGGCCTGCGGCGGGCCCGGGATATGATGGCTTCCAGGCTGGACAGGGCCTGACGGCGGGCCTCATTTATTTCTCTGAGGGGGTAAATGACCTGCCCTTTTATATCACACTCCAGCCCGGCCATGGCAAAGGGGGTATTCCCCAGCCTGTCCAGCTGGCTTTTCAGAAAATCGGCGTCCAGGGGCCTTTTTTCAGCCGGGCTGCCGGTGGTATCGGTGGAGGCCGCAGCGGTACGCCCCTCGGGGTCGGTTACTGTGATTTCCATGGGCGCCTCCGGCCCGGCCTGTACCTTGAAAAGAACTGGAACCTTCCTCCTGGCCCTGGCCAGATTAAAGCTTTCTTTGGCAATTTCCATAAGGTTGGCATCGTGGGTTAAGAATACCCTGTCACCGGGATTTACCCGGCCGGGAATGTTCAGCCCGGCCACCTCGCCGGCAGGGGCGCTGTCAACCTTTACTCCCTTAACGAAAATCTCGCTTACCTGAAAGCCCACCCTTCCCCCTTCGGTAACCCAGACTTCCAGCCCGTCGCCAATCCTCAGGGGCTTCTCCAGGCTGACCTCCACCAGTCCGGCCTTTCTATCAAAGCCCCGAATCCTGCCCAGCCGCACACCCCGGTTGTTGGGGCGCTTGCAGCTGATCATGTCTCTGCCCTGACCGCCGAAAAAATAGCCGGTGGTAAAGTCCCGGTTAAAAATCTGGGCCAGATCCCCTTTATCCTTTTCATCCACCAGGTAAGGGTCTTCCGAAAGGGCGAGGTCAATCAGCTTTCTGTATATACGCACCACCGTTGCCACGTACTCGGGCCTTTTCATGCGGCCCTCAATCTTGAAGGAATCTATACCTGCCTGTATCAGATCGGGTATGTGGGAGCTTATATTAAGATCCCTGGGACTTAACAGGTATTCTCCGGCCAGGGCGGGATCAGCCGCCGGAGATCCGCCCCGGCCGGTAAGGACATACTGCATCCTGCAGGGCTGGGCGCAGCGGCCCCGGTTTCCGCTCCTGCCGCCAATCATGCTGGATAAAAGGCATTGGCCTGAGTAAGCTATACACAGCGCCCCGTGGATAAAAACCTCCAGATCGGCGCCGGTGGAATTTTTAATCTCTTTTATCTCCTCCAGGCTCATCTCCCTGGCCAGCACCACCCGGGAAAAGCCGGCCCCCATCAGTTCACTGACTCCGGAGGTATTGTGCGCGGTCATCTGGGTGCTGGCGTGCAGGGGCAGTTCGGGCAGGACCTTTTGGGTCAGGGCCGCCAGCCCCTTGTCCTGGATAATGGCGGCGTCAACCCCTATATTTTGCAGGCTGAACAAAAATTCCAGGGCCTCTTCCATTTCAACGTCGGCCACCAGGGTATTGACCGTAACATAAATCTTTACTCCCCGCAGGTGGGCGTAATCCACCGCCCGGGAAAGCTCCCGGTCATCGAAATTATCAGCCGACTGCCTGGCGTTAAACATCTTTCCCCCCAGGTAAACGGCATCGGCCCCGTTTTCCACGGCCGCCGCCAGGGCGTCCCAGCCACCGGCGGGAGCAAGCAACTCAGGTTTATTCATGTTTTCTCCCTGTGAAAAGCTATCAGCTATCAGCCATCAGCCATCAGCTTTCTGCGTATTCTGACTACTGGCTTATGGCTTCTGGATTCCGACAGAATGATTATTACCCGTCAGGCTCTTTTGTGCCTGATCAGCCCGGCGCAGGGGACGGCCTCTACTCCGGCGGCCTCCAGCCTGTCCAGAAGCATGTTCATGCCCATGGAGTCGGATGCCATGTGCCCGGCGATGATTACATTGATATGGTTCTTTTCGGCTTCCTTTTTGTGCTTTTCACCCATATGCATGACGATAAGGGTTCCCACCCCGGCCTGGGACAGCTTTCCGTAAGCATCCTCGGACCCGCTGGTGCCCCCGGTCATGTCCACCAGTATTTTTCCCGCCCTGCGTTCCTTTGAACCTGCTATAATGGCGGGGCCGGCCCCGGATTTTGAGGCCTCGGCATACTCCGGCTCCTCTTTTAAAAGCTTCACCACATCATTAACTGTTTCAGGTTTCTTTTCATCTATCTTTTTCTGCAGGGCCGTGGTTACCAGGTTATCAGCTGGCGTATGCACCGACATCAGGGCATAGCCCAGTATCCTGGCGGCATCCACCGCCCGGTTGTGGTTAAGCGGCATTAAGCCCCTTTTGACCTCCCCAACCCTGGCTAACATGATCCCCTCGGCAACATTTATGGGCACCCCGGCCTGGGCCAGTATGTCTTCCTGGAGGTGCATCACCTGGTGCAGTCCCGCCAGGGCCTTTCCCTCGGGGTGGTGGGATATGATCAGGTCTATGGCTGTGCCCTTCTCGGTCAGCCGATCGGCCAGGAGCACCTCCCCCACCTCCATGTCAATACCCACCAGTACCCTTTTAACCTCCCGTTCAGGATCTCCCGTTAGAAGCCTGCTGTCCCCATACGGGTTGATCAGTTTTTCAAGGTCAAAATCCTTTTTATCCTCTTCCTTCATTTCCTCGTATTTTTTCTTCTCCTTTTCCAGGGCCTGCCGCACCTTTTCAGCCCCCCGGGGGTCGGCCTCAATTCCCATGGACACCGCCAGATCATAAATTTCCCGTATTTTCACCAGATGTTTCCCCTTTCTTAGATATGTACTCATTTCCTCTCAAATAAAACCTAAGGGGCAGGTCAGCGCCCGAGCTTATGCCCACTCTGGTGGTGACCGCAACCTCTTCCTCTGAAACCGGCGTCCAGTTAATTAGCACCAAGGGTTCTTCGGTCAGGTCGTGGCCGTACATTGCCGGTTCCAGACCCATGGCCTGAACCAGCCTGGCCGGCCCCGAACAAAGTTCCCGAAGCCTTTGGCGGCCCCTCCTTTTCCTCATTATATCTATGCCTTCCAGGGGTTCCAGCGCCCGGATCAGAACGGCCTCACCAATACCCGGGGCTGCGGTCACCACGTTGAAGCAGTGGTGCATCCCGTAAGTAAAATATATGTACGCCCGGCCCGGCGGCCCGAACATGGCCCGGTTCCGGGGTGTCATGCCCCTGTACGCATGGCAGGCCGGATCCCCCTGGATATAGGCCTCTGTTTCGGCAATAAGGCCAGCCGTCAGCCCTTCCGCCGAGTTATGAACCAGTACCTTGCCCAGAAGTTCCCGGGCCACCGGGACGGTATCCCTGGCGTAAAAGCTTAACGGTAAAATATCTTTTTTTCTATGGTAAAGCCCGCTCAAATAATAACCCCGATTCCCTTTATTCTACCCGCTGCCTGTTAATAATTTTCAGCAGATCCTCCAGTTCCATGGTGTTCACTATATCCCGGGGCAAAAGGCCGGCCCTCCGGGCCACGGACACCCCATATTCCATCCAGTCCATTCTCTTCAGGTCGTGGGCATCGGTGTTTATGGCGATGCGGGCGCCGAAATCCACCGCCATCCTGGCATTTTTCTCATCCAGGTCCAGCCTGTCGGGTGATGCGTTAATCTCCATTATCTTACCTCTTTTGCCGGCCTCCCGCAAAACCTTTTCCACATCCACGGCGTAGCCCTCCCGGTAACCCAGCACCCTCCCGGTGAGGTGTCCGATGATATCCACATGCGGGCTTTTTACGGCCTCCAGTATTCTGGAGGTAATGATCTCCCGGTCCTGCTTGAAGCCGCTGTGTACCGAGGCCACCACCAGATCGGCCCCCTCCAGTATTTGGTCGTCGAAATCCAGCCCTCCTCCGGACAGTATGTCAACCTCAACCCCCTTCAACACCCTGATGCCTTCCAGATCCTCATTCAGGCGGTCGATGGCGGCATACTGTTCGGCCAGCCGGCCGGCGGATAATCCCCTGGCTATTTTAAGGGATTGGGAGTGGTCGGTTATGGCCACATATTTATAGCCCTTCTCCTTTGCCCTGGCCACCATTTCCTCTATGGGAGCCGCCCCGTCACTCCAGTTGGAGTGCATATGCAGGTCTCCCCGGATATCCACTGTACTAACCAGCTCCGGGAGACTGCCCGCCAGGGCCGACCCCACCTCACCGGCCCCCTCCCTCAGCTCCGGCGGGATGAAGCTGAGATTGAGAGATCTATATATATCTTCCTCGGAGCTGTGTCCCCCGGAAGGAGCAACATCGCCCGGCAGCTTCAAGCCCTCTCTGGTAAACTCCAGATTACTCCGGGCGGCGTGAGCGGCCAGTTCCTCCAGATGACCCTGGCTTCCGGTTTCCCAGAGCAATGCAAACCAGTAATTCTCCGGTTCTACCGTAACCAGCTCCACTGGAATGCCCCACCAGGTCATAACTCTGATGTAATTCTCACTGCGTTCCAGCACTTCCCTTGAATGGGGATGATAAGCCAGGGCATCCATGGCGGCCTTAAAATTACGGGAAGAGGCCACCAGATCCACGTCCTCCGCCGTTTCCCGCCAGCGGCGCACGCTTCCTGCCACCTCAACCCTTTCAACCCCGGAAACCCCCTCCAGGTAGCCGCACAGATTTAAGGCCAGCTCCCGGGCCAACCCCAGTAAAAATTTACCCGTTCTGTTCCGGATCATTTTTATGTTACTGATTATATCAATCTCGGTCTTGGCGCCCATACCCTTGAGAAAGCGTATTTTCCCGTCTCTGGCAGCCCGCTCCAGATCGTCCAGTGATTCCACACCCAGACTCTGGTGCAAAAAGGCCGCCTTTTTGGGTCCGATTCCCGGTAGCGCCATGATCTCCAGTATTCCCCGGGATATCCCGGCCCGCAGTTCCTCCAGCTTATCCATCCTGCCCTTTTCAATAAGCTCCCCTATTTTGGAGGCTATGTTCTTCCCTATTCCGGGGACACGGGTAAGTATTTTACTGCGGTACATATCCTCCACCGGCTCATCCAGGCCTGATATAACCCTGGCGGCCCGACGGTAGGCCCGGATTTTGAAAAATTCATCCCCCTTGAATTCCATAAGGTCGGCCAGCTCATGAAAGGCCCAGGATATTTCCACATTATGCATAAAATCGCTCCTGATACTGATATTTATTATTTTAACCTTTTCATGCAATAACACCCTCTCCTTACGAAGAGGGTGTTTTTATTTCTTATTTTCCTCCTGCAGCCTGATTAGTTCGTCCAGCAGGTTTACGGCCGTCAACAAAACAGTCTGCAGGTTGCTGAGCCTGGGATTTACGCTTTGAGCCTGGCGCAGCCTTTTGTTCAACTGGAAGGCAAGCATCTCCATATGCTCGGGGGATTCTATCCCCTTCATAACATACCGTTCGTCGAGAATGTATACCTCAACCTTGTTATCATTTCCTGACATTGCCTCACCCCCCGGTGAGGTAAAATTTCGTCGTTTATAAACAAAATCCTGCCCTGTCCGGCAATTTATTGATATTTTTCCGCTCCAGGCCTAACCCCTTAACTCAGCCCCCAACTGCCCGGCCAGCGCCTGGGCCACCTCTGTGACAAAGCCGTTAATCTCCTGGTCGGTCAGGGTCCGGTCCTCGGCCTGGAATTTCAGGGAGAAGGCCATACTCTGGAGCCCTTCTTTCACCTGGTCTCCCCGGTACACATCAAACAGCTTTATTTCCTGCAAAAACTGCCCGCCAAATTTTTTAATCACTCTGGTAATATCCCTGGCTGATATGTCCTGGCGCACCACCAGCGCCAAATCCCTTTCAATACCCGGGAATCTGGGCAGGGGCCGGTATTTCCTGGCCTGCCCGGCCAGCCTGAGCAGCATTTCAAAATCTATCTCCATTCCCACCGCACTCTTGGGAAGATTGTAGTTTTCCATAACATCGGGGTGTATTTCACCTATGACGCCTATCAAATTCTCCCCCACTGCAACCCTGGCCGCCTTACCCGGGTGAAACAGGCTGTTCCCAGTTTCCCTGTCCAGGGTGTAGCCCTTTATCCCCATCCTGTCCAGCAGAGTTTCAAGAACTCCTTTTATATAGTAGTAGTCATAGGGCTGGCCCTTAGTGTTCCAGCCAGCTACCGAGCTTCCCATGGCTGCGGCGGCAAGAAATTGTTTTTCATGGGGCAGCGGACCCGGCCTGGAGGGCAAAAATACCTTGCCCACCTCAAAAACCGCCAGGTCATTAATGCGCCGGCTGGCGTTTCGCTGGAGAACCTCCAGTATCCCCGGCAGCATCATTGTTCTCATGACTGACTGTTCCTCACTGAGCGGGTTCTGCAAATGAATTACGTTTCTCAGGGAACTTTCCGGGGGCAGAGCCGCCCTGTCCAGGGTGGAGGGACCGGTAAAGCTGTAGGTTACCACCTCGTCCAGGCCAAGGGAGGCCAGGCAGTTTTTTACATGAACCTCAAAGGCCTGCCGGGGTGTGCGGGCCCCCCGGGTGGAGGAGCCGTAGGGGAGGGTATAGGGAATTCTGTTGTACCCGAAAATCCTGGCCACCTCTTCAATCAGATCCTCCTCCAGGGAAACGTCGGCCCTATGGCCGGGAACTGTAACCAGCAGGTCATTATCTTTTTCCTTAACCTGGAATTCTAGACTGCTGAGAATACTGACAATATCCTGGCGGTCCACCTGAACTCCCAGCACATGATCCACTCTTTCGGGCCTGATCATCACTGTTTTGGGCGCCGGTCTGGCGGGATAATTATCCGCCGCCCCCTGCGCAACCTCTCCTGCCGCCATATCCAGCAGCAGCCTGGCGGCCCTGTCGGCGGCCCGGAGACAGCCTGTCACATCAACACCCTTTTCAAACCTGGAGGAAGACTCGGATCTCAAACCCAATGCCCTGGAGGTTCTCCTTATGCTGACGGGATTAAAGTGGGCGGACTCCAGCAAAACATTAACGGTATTTTCGGTTACCTCGGTGGCCAGACCTCCCATGACGCCGGCCACCGCCACCGGCCCGCCGGGGTCGGCTATTACCAGCATATCCCCGGACAGCCTTCTCTCGTTTCCGTCCAGGGACACCATGGTTTCGTCTTCGCGGCCCCTCCTGACTATAATGCGTCCTTCCCTCAGCGCGTCAAAATCAAAGGCGTGAAGCGGCTGCCCCAGCTCCATCATCACATAGTTTGTGATATCCACCAGATTGCTGATGGGGCGTATGCCGGCAGCCCTGAGCCTTTCCTGCATCCAGGACGGTGAGGGGCCAATTTTTATATTTCGGAACAGTCTGGCTACATAGCGGCTGCACAAACCAGGGTCGTCAATATCAATGGTTACCATACCCTGCACATCAGGGCCGGACTCGTCCACTCCGGTTTGCGGCAGACGCAGCTCTTCCCCCAGAAGTACGGCCACCTCCCTGGCCACCCCCAGCATGGACATACAGTCCCCCCGGTTGGGAGTAAGCTCCAGTTCCAATATTACATCGTCCAGCCCTATGACCGTTTTAACATCCAATCCCAGGGGAGTGGCGGGGTTAAACAGCATTATTCCGTGAGCCTGATCCAAAGGCATGATGCTGGTGTCCAGCCCCAGTTCCTGACCCGAACAGAGCATTCCCCGGGATTCCACGCCCCTCAGCTTTGATTTCTTTATAACCAGCCCCCCGGCCAGTCGGGCGCCCTCCACGGCCACCGGGACAACGTGCCCCCCGGCAACGTTGGTGGCCCCGGTCACTATCTGAATATTATCTCCCTGCCCCAGTGTAACCTGGCAGATGGACAGCCTGTCGGCATTGGGATGGGGTTCTACGGTCAGTATTTTACCGGTGTATACCTTATCGATGCCCTCCCCGGGCTTTTCCACGGCCTCCACAGCCAGTCCCGCCATGGTAAGGCGGTGGGCCAGCTCTTCGGCGGGGACGGTTATGTTAACGTACTCCTGCAACCACTTTAATGATACGCGCATGGCAAATCCTCCTACACTTAAAATACCTCATACTGAAGACCTTATTCTGTCGGAATCCAGAATTCAGAATCCAGAATCCAGAATATGGAACGTTATCCTGGCAAGAATTCTCATGGGAGTAATAATTTTTTCATTCGCTTTGGTGCAAGCCCGCAAGGCTTCTTCTTTATGCTAAGCAGGCTGTCACTATTCTGGATTCTGGATTCTGAATTCTGTATTCCAGCCCGCAGGGCTGCTCAAAACTGCGCCAGAAAGCGCATATCATTGTCGAACAAAAGACGCAGATCGTCAATTCCGTACTTGAGCATGGTCACCCGCTCGATTCCCATTCCAAAGGCGAAGCCGGTGACTTCTTCTGAACTGTAACCTGACATCTCCAGCACCCTGGGGTGCACCATGCCGCATCCCAGTATCTCCAGCCAACCGGTATGGGAACAGACCCGGCAGCCCTTCCCCGCACACATGACGCAGGAAATATCCACCTCGGCGCTGGGCTCGGTGAAGGGAAAATAGCTGGGCCTGAATCTTGTCTGGGTATCCTCTCCGAACATCTGCCGGGCAAATACCTGCAAAACACCCCTTAAGTCGGCAAAGGTAATCCTCCGGTCCAGGGCCAGTCCCTCTATCTGGTGAAACATGGGAGAGTGGGTGGCGTCGTCATCCCGCCTGTACACCTTGCCCGGGGCTATTATTTTCACCGGCAGGGCCGGGGCCGTGCGCTCCATGGTCCTCACCTGAACCGGGGAGGTATGGGTGCGCAAAAGAGTTTCCGGGGTTATAAAAAAAGTATCCTGCATATCCCTGGCCGGGTGGTCCTTGGGCAGATTCAGGGCCTCAAAATTATAATAGTCCGTCTCCACCTCCGGCCCCTCGGCTATGGAAAAGCCCAGCCCCAGGAATATATCCTCAATTTGACGGGTTACCGCCGTAAGGGGGTGCAGCCTGCCCGGGCCAAAGACTGTTCCCGGCAGTGTGATGTCCAGGGTTTCGGCTTCCAGTTTCCGCTTCCGGACCTGTTCTTTAAGCTGGGCCATCCTGTCATCCAGCTTTTCCTCGATTTTTTCCCTTACCCGGTTGGCAATCTGGCCTATGCGAGGCCTCTCCTCGGGGCTGAAGGCCGCCATTCCCCGTAAAACTCCGGTAAGCTCCCCCTTTTTGCCCAAGAAGCGAATCCTTATCTCATTCAGTTCTTCCAGGCTGTCCGACCGTGTTATTTCTTCCAGCGCCCTGGTCTGCGTATCTTGCAGCTTTTGTTCCACCAAATCTCACTCCCACTTCATATCTTTTTATGATACAACATTATATTTTCCTGATATGTACAGGTCACAAAAATAAAAATCGTCCCTTATAGGGACGAATTATTTCGCGGTACCACCCTGTTTGCTTGCAGTCGGCAAAACCTCTTAACCGGACTTGGCCATAAATCACCCATCCGCTCCCTGATAACGGTGAGAGTCCCGGCGACACCTACTGATGAAAACACTTCACTTTCAGCTGCGGTTCGGGGGCGAATTCATGCGGACCGCCAGACCTTGGAACGGCTTTCAGTCATGGCCCTTCCTCCCTGAAAGGAGCGATTCCCTTACTACTCCCCGTCATCACCTTTGTCGGTTTATATTTCAATGCAAAGCCATTTTTCTGTACAGTATATATGCGCTAACAGAACCTGTCGCTTCGAACAGCCTCCAAAAAAATTCGGCGGTTAATAACATTTAACCACAACCTTTCCCTTATTTTTGGGGACCCTTCGCGTCTGATTATATCACAAGGAAAAGCTTAAAACAAGGAAGTTTACCTAAAATTCAGATTACCCTAAGCAAAATCTCTGCCAGTAAAAATAACCGCCTTATCGGCGGTGCCGTCTTGCAGACGGCGGAATTCAGAAGCCAGAAGCCAGGAGCCAGAATAGTGACAGCCTGCTTTAATAGCGACCCTCAAGAGACCCCACAGCGACATGCAGTGAGGGGGAGTGATTTTTGGTTCTGGGCGGAATTTACCGGAGGCTGCTACTGTCTCTTAACGACCGAGCCTACGAATTTGGAGGTTAGATGTTGGAAGTCGGAAATCGGATTAAGCTAGAAATAGCTCTGAGGTCGTTTTCTACAAGTTTTCTAACCTCTAACCTCTGGCCTCCCACCTCCAAAATGGTCGGCATTCCGTTGGCGACCGAGTTTAGAGACAGTTGCAGCAGGAGGTAATGCAGGCCGGACTCAAATCGCTCCACCTACCCATTAGCGACCATGCAGCGACCCTCAAGCGGCATTATTAAAAAAATTCCAATATAAACCATCCGCTGTCATAAGCCGGAGGGGATCGAAATATATAATTATTGATTTCTTTGGTGGGGGTATCGGCATGCTGTTTAAAATTACTTACGGTCAGATAAGAACCCTGCTGATTGCATCAGTAACCCTGCTGGCCACCTGGCTTTTTATGGGACATTACGCCCGGTTTGAGGTGATTGGAAACAGCCCGGAGGGCACGGTGGCCGTTAATGTGTCCTTCCTGGCCCCCATGAACCCGGAAGAGGCAGCAAAGCGCCTGACGGTGACCGGGGAAATCCCAGGAAAAGAGGTTCAGTACAGCACCCGCTGGATTTCCAGGAACACCGTGCAGATAATCATAGATGAATGGGATTATCCCCGGGGACTGGAATATACCCTGTATTTTAAAAAGGCTCCGGCCCGGATACCGCCATTTACAGTCAGTGCGCAAAAAATAGTCAGGATGGTCCTGGCGCCCAAGGTTATCGGCCTGGAACCAGTCGATAACGTCCCCTCAGGCGGACCTGCAGTATTAATTTTCAACACACCGGTGGACCCGGAAAGCTTCAACAAATGCGTCTCCACCAACGCACAGGGGAAGTTCGCCCCCAGGCCGGTGGACACAGGAGGGGCAGAACCCCGCCATGACTATAGCCGCTGGGTGCTGACACCGCAAAACAGTTTTAAAAACAGCACCCGCTATAAAATATCTGTAAATAAAGGGTTACAGAGCACTGGCGGCGGGATCTCTGCCGAAAATACCGAGCATCTTTTCACCACTGCCCCGGCGCTGGAAATAGTTGACCAGTACCCCGGCCCCGGCGCCCCCAGCATCTGGCTAAGCCGCAATATAACGGTGAAAACAAACCACACCCTAAAGGAAGCCGCCATAAAGGTGGAGGGAATGGAGGGAAAAACCTCATTCAGTGGGGATACAGTGACATTTGACCCCGAGGGGCTCTTCCTGCCCTCAAAGAAATATAAAGTACACCTGACTATGGTGTCGGTTTATGGAGAACATATCGACAAGGAGTTCGACTTTTGGGTAACCAACCTGGGGAACCAGCGCTGGATTGCCGTTAAACTGGGTAACCCGTGTACCGTAAAGGCTTATGAAGGGGAAAAACTTCTGAACACTTTTCCGGGCTGGCTGTCCATTCCCCAGGAGAAGATCCCCCGGGTGACCATGTACGAGCTGAGAAGAGGCAGCACACTGGAATTCAATCCCCTGGACAACTCTCCCATCAGGTATATAAGGCTGAACGCCGATATAACAGTCCATCACCTGCGGGCCGGGGAAACTGACACCCACAGCCGGATAGGCCTTCCTCACAGCTACGGCTGCCTTCTGCTGAACAAACCTGACCTGGACTGGATTTTTAATAATGTGCCGGGGAAAGGCATGTTTGTGGTACATTAGCTATCAGCCGTCAGCACAATAATCTTTGACCATGGGTCAAAGATCCTGATAGCTGACAGCTCGTTCAATACGCCCCCCTGCCCATCAGCACAACCCTTATGGTCTTTACCAGAATGTAAATGTCCAGCCACAGGGACCAGTTGCGGACGTACCAGCTATCCAGCATCACCCTGGTCTCATAGTCGGTGTCGTTTCTCCCGCTAACCTGCCACAGCCCCGAAAGTCCGGGACGGACAGTATAGTAGTAGTCAAGGTAGCTGCCATATTTTTGAATCTCCTTTTCAACCACCGGCCGGGGCCCCACCAGGCTCATTTCCCCCCTCAGGACGTTTATCAGCTGGGGCAGCTCATCCAGGCTGAACCGGCGTAGAAAAATCCCCACCCTGGTAATTCGGGGGTCTTTTTTAAGCTTGTGGTCCCTGGCCCACTCCGAGGCCAGTTCAGTGTCTTCACTAATAAGTTTGGCCAGTACGCTGTCTGCGTCCGATACCATGGTCCTGAATTTGTAGCACCAAAACACCCTGCCCTGCCTTCCCACCCTTTCCTGGCGGTAGAAAACCGGCCCTCTGGAATCAAAGACCACGGCGGCGGCCAGTCCGGCCAGAAGAGGAAGCGCCGCGGCTGCTATAAAAAAGCCTGCGCACAGGTCGAACAGCCGCTTGGCCGCTATGTTAAAGAGGTTTTTGAGGTTATTGCGGAAGTTGATCACCAGGGTGCGCTGGTCAAAGAAGTATCCTATATCGGCCCCCAAAACCGGAAGGCCGTATATATCCGGAACAAATAAAACATTTTCGGCCCGCTGCTGAAGCATGCTCACCAGTTCTCCCAGATTACCGCTGTACGGCCCGGTGGTGGCAATAACCACATCCCTTACGCCGGTTCGGGCCAGTATGGAGTCAATACTTCCCCAACTGCCCAGAACCGGTACAGACAGTTGTTCATCCCCTTCTTCGCACTGATCGGGTAATACCGTGCCCAATACCCTGTACCCGATGCCGCTGTCACTCTGCAGCGCCTGGTAAACCCTCCCGGCCACCTTGCCGGAGCCGACTATGATCACATCCCTCTCCCAGAGTCCCCATCTTATCAGGCACCTCTTGGCGGAAAGCCTGGTCACCGGCAGCAGCCACAGGGAATTGATCCAGGTTATCAGTATCAGCAGGCGGGAAACCTGGGAGCTTTCCTTCAAGAGGAATAAAGTGGCCAGGGCGATAAGCAGACTGAAGGTGGAACCCCTGGCCAGCATTCCGGTTTCCTGCATCCAGGGGCAGCGCCTGGTATAAAGACCGCTGAAGGCAAAGGACAGCACTGCCAGAAGGGGGAACCAGCTTATATGCAGCAGCGTGGCGAAAGAAATCCCCTGGGGCAGACCCGGAACAAAAAAGGGCAGCAGATACATGCGGGAAAGATAGGCCAGCCCCAATAGTCCGAAAAAGGCCAGCAGGTCAACCAGCACCAGGGAGATCACCTCCAGCGCTCCGCTCACCACGGCCCGGGCTTTGCCTCCGGTGATAGGGTTTTTTGCCGTAACCTCCGCCGGATCACCAGCTTTTATCACTCCCATGGGACGCCCCTCACCTCTTCCCGAACCGGGGAAAACCCCTTTGACCGGAATTCCCGCCACCGGTCCTGGATAAAATGTCTTATTTCCCTCTCGAACCTCTCCCTGCCGAAGTAAAGGGCCCGCCTTCGCAGGGCCTGGGGATCGAATCTGTCCTCCTGCCGTATGAACTCTGCCACCGCCCCGTTCAGGCTGTCCGGAGTCTGTCGTTCAAAGAATATGCCGGTGGGTATGTAGTCAGATCCCCCCGGGCCTTTTCCCCCGTTAATTATCAGGGGGTTTACCGTTTCCAGCACCCCGCCCTTGCCGTAAGCAATGACCGGAGTTCCGCAGGCCTGGGCCTCCACAGGCACAATTCCAAAGTCCTCGTCGGCGGCAAAAACCAGCGCCCTGGCCCTGCTCATATAACGCAAAACCTCTTCAGAAGGCTGCCAGCCCAGTATTTCTATATTCTTTGCGGCCAGTTTTTTTATTTTGTTTATATCAGGCCCGTCCCCCACCACCACCAGGGGGAGCCCGTTTTGGGCAAAGGCCTCAACTATTAAATCCACCTTCTTGTAAGGCACCAGCCTGGAAAGCACCATAAAGAAATTGTCCCTGCCGGCGCCGGGCCGGAAGAAATCCACATCCACCGGGGGATAAATCACCGCGGCCTCCCGTCTGTAGGTGCGCCAAATACGGCGGGCCACATACCTGGAATTGGCGATAAAATGATCCACCCGGTTGGCGCTGATCACATCAAAAAGCCGAAGGTAGTGCAGTATTGACCTGGCCGGCCAGCTTAAAAACCCCCGCTGCAGCCCCCACTGCCGGAGATACTGGTGATACAGGTCCCAGGCATATCTCACCGGGGTGTGGCAGTAACATACATGCATCTGGTCCCCTCTGGACAGAACACCCTTGGCAAAGGCATGGCTGCCGGACAGTATGATGTCATAGCCGTCCAGATTCAGCTGCTCCACCGCCAGGGGCATCAAGGGCAGATATCTCGGGTACCAGCGGGTGGCCCGGGGCAGTTTCTGGATAAAGGTGCCGGTTATCTTCCCGGTCAGCCCCATGCTTGCCGCCGCCAAAGGATCATATACAACGGTGAAGAGGTCGGAGCCGGGAAAAACATTATTAAAGGAAGCCAAGCATTTCTCGGAGCCTCCTATGTTTACCAGCCACTCGTGCATCAGAGCCACTTTCAAAACCGCCCACCACCCGTCTTATTATAAGGACCCAACATACCCTGATAAACCTCAAAGGTCTCCCGGGCCATTCTAACGTGATCAAAATTTTCGGCGGCCGTCTTTTGCCCCCGGACACCCATTTCCCTTCTCAAATCAGGGTTGTCCAACAGCAGGGTGAGGGCGCAAAAAAGTTCTTCCGGGCTTTCGGGCTCCACCAGCATACCGGTGGCACCCTCTAAAACAGCTTCGGTATTGCCGGTAACCCGGCTGGCCACCACCGGGATCCCGCTGGCCATGGCCTCCAGAAGAGCCAAGGGAAGCCCCTCCCACCTGGAGGGCAGCACAAATATGTCCATTACCTTCAATATCTCCCCCACATCGTCCCTGTCCCCCAACAGCAAAACAGAGTCCTGCAGACCCAGCCTTGCTATTTCCTCCCGGACCCTGTCCCCTTCTTCCCCGTCCCCCGCCATAATGTACACAACATCCCTTTTATCTTTTATTAACAGAGAAACTGCCCTAATTCCTGTTTCGGGGGCTTTTTGGTAACATAGGCGGCCAACTGTTCCGATGACCGTTTTACCAGGCCGGATAACCAGTTCTTTCTTCTTTTCATCAACATCCACCGCCAGGTTTTGGTGGTACTCGGTATCAACGCCGTTTTGTATAACTGAACAGTTATCGGCCTTTATACCAATGCTATGGGCCCTCTGCCTTTCGGATCGGGACACGAAAATATAGTGGTGAGTCAAGCGGCCCAATACTTTTTCGATCAGCAGGTAAAGAATACGCCTGACGCCCCAGCCCCTGTCATGTATGCCGTGAAAGGTATGGATAAAAACTCCACGGGGGTAAAACAGCCGTAGAAGTCTCCCATAAATTCCCCCTCCGGTGCCATGAGAGTGTATAACATCAATGCCTTCTTTCCTGACCAGGTATATCAGCCGCAAGAATGCCCCCGGAGAAAATTTTCTAAAAGGCAATGCCAGACATTCCCGGCAGTGCCGCTGGAACAGAGGGTAGTATGGGAGCTGCTGGGGAGCCGCCGCATAGAAGGTGATATGACTTTTACAGGCCAGCAGAGACGCTATATGCCGGGGTCCCCCGCCATTATCGGCCCTGGAGGTGACCAGAAGGACCTTTATTTCCTTTTGCTTTTCCATGTTCCAGCCTTTCCTAATGAAAATTACCCTCAGCCACCGTTGGAGTATTTGTATCGCTTGCCTATGTATTTCCGGTAAAACCTCACCAGAGCATTCAGACCCAGCTGCTGAAATGTTTTACGTGAAAAGGTCTTGGCACATTCATAATAAAAGCGGCCCAGGGCCCGCCTTTTGCCGTACCCATACCTCATCGAGGCCTTCATAACCTCCCTGTAGCCGTGAGAATAATTGCGGTCAGACACACCACCCAGACCCATGGCCGACAGTACCGAGGGAATGTATATTCCTTTAACGCCACTCCTGGTTATTCTTAGTAACAATTCATAATCCATTGCCGTTTTAAAATTTTTATCAAATCCACCGTATTTTTCATAAACCCAGCGGCGCATGAAAACGGTGGAATGGGGTATGGAAGGCATAATGAATGATATTGTTTTCAAGTAATTGGGGTCACCCTTCTGGGTCATCACTACCCCTTTTTGATCAATAATAAGCTGATCGCCAAAAACAAAGCCGGCTTCGGGACGGGCTTCCAATGCCTTGACAGCCAGTTCTGCCGCGTCAGTCTGATAATAGTCATCGGAATTTATGATCCCGACTATTTCCCCGGTGGCCATACTTAACCCCTTGTTCCAGGCGTCTGATATTCCTTCGTCCCTTTCACTGACCCAGCACGCCAGCCGGTCCTGATGCCTTTTTATGACATCCAGTGTGCCGTCACTGGAAAGGCCGTCGATGACAATATACTGTATATCCCCATAAGTCTGGTTTAAAACGCTTAAGACAGTTCTTTCGAGAGTCCGGGCACTGTTATGGCAGGCGGTTATTATACTGACCCTGGGCGAGCCTCCGGCAGTCATACGGTAAAACTCCTTTTTATAAACGTGTTCCAGCTCCCTGACCGGTGGATCTGAGATACCATTGATAGGTGCTTTTCAAACCTTCCTCCAGACTGATTTTGGGCTGCCAGCCCATATTTCTGAGACGGCTGACATCCAGTAACTTTCTGGGGGCGCCGTCCGGCTTGGAATGGTCATACCTGATTTCACCCCGGTAGCCCACCACCTCCCGTATCATACCGGCCAGTTCCGATATGGGAAGGTCTTCACCGGCGCCTGCGTTGACAGGGCTGTCCCCGCTGTAGTTCCGCATCAAAAAAAGGCATGCGTCGGCCAGGTCGTCCACGTGCAAAAATTCCCGCCGCGGTTGGCCCGTACCCCACACCGTAACCGAATCACCGCCTCTCTCCCTGGCCTCATGGAATTTCCGGATAAGGGCCGGCAGCACATGGGATGTTTCCGGGTTGAAATTATCTTCCGGTCCATAGAGGTTGGTGGGCATGACGCTTATAAAATCAGCGCCATACTGTTGGTTATAAGCCTGGCACATCTTGATCCCGGCAATCTTAGCCACGGCGTAGGGCTCATTGGTAGGCTCCAGGGCGCCCGTCAACAGGTATTCCTCCCGTATGGGCTGGGGGGCGCATCTGGGGTATATGCACGAACTGCCCAGGAACAATAGCTTTTTAACCCGGTGCCGGAATGCGGCGTCGATCACGTTGGACTGTATCATTAGATTGTCATAAATAAACTGAGCCGGGTAAGAACTGTTTGCATATATCCCCCCAACCCTGCCGGCCGCCAGAAAGACATACTCCGGCCTCTGCTTCCGGAAAAAGTCATCCACCTCCGGGCCCCTGCGAAGGTCCAGCTCGCCGGATGATTTCATTATAATGCTGTTATAGCCCCTTTGGGTCAAAAGCCGCACTATGGCGCTCCCCACCAGGCCCCTGTGCCCGGCCACATATACACTGGCTGAAAGCTTATTTGCAAAATGGGACAAACACCTTCACCTCCGGCGTCACATTGATCTATTCATTGTAGGAAAAAGTATCAAAGCCATTTTTTCTGCAAAGGCTGTCCCTTTCGGCAATGCGCAGATCCTCCCTGACCATTTCAGACACCAGTTGCCGGAAGGTCACCCTGGAATTCCACCCCAACTTCCGCCTGGCCTTTGCGGGGTCCCCCAGCAGGGTTTCAACCTCGGTGGGCCTGTAGTAACGGGGGTCCACCGATACCAAAACCCTTTCACCGGCAACTCCCACCTCATTATCCCCCTGCCCCCTCCATTCAATGTCAATTCCCGCCTCCTGAAAAGCCAGTTGGCAGAATTCCCGGACACTGTGATTCTCTCCGGTGGCTATCACATAGTCATCGGGATGATCCTGCTGTAGAGTAAGCCACATTGCCTCCACGTAGTCCCGGGCATGGCCCCAGTCCCTTAAAGCGTTAAGATTTCCCAGATAAAGCCTGTCCTGCAGCCCCAGTTTAATTCTGGCCACCGCCCTGGTGATTTTGCGGGTGACAAAGGTTTCACCCCGCAGAGGCGACTCGTGATTAAAAAGAATTCCGTTACAGCCGTAAATCCCGTAGGCCTCCCGGTAATTGACGGTAATCCAGTAGGCGTACAATTTGGCGGCGGCGTATGGAGAACGGGGATAAAACGGAGTGGTTTCCCTCTGGGGGGTTTCCCGCACCTTTCCGAAAAGCTCACTGGTGGACGCCTGGTAAAACCTTGCATTCCCTTCCAGGCCCAAAATCCTTATGGCCTCCAGTATCCGAAGGGTCCCCAGGGCATCCGCATTGGCAGTGTACTCCGGTGTTTCAAAAGAAACCCGCACGTGGCTCTGGGCTGCCAGGTTATATATCTCTGACGGCTGAACCTCCTGTATAATACGGATCAAATTGGTGGAGTCGGTAAGATCGCCGTAATGAAGGATCAGGTTCCGGTTGGGAGCATGGGGATCCTGGTAAAGGTGATCAATACGGTCAGTATTAAATAATGACGATCTCCTCTTTATACCATGGACTTCATAATCCCTGGAAAGCAGCAGCCCGGCCAGGTAGGATCCGTCCTGGCCTGTGACGCCTGTAATCAGGGCAACCCTCTTAGAATCAGGCATTTTTGCACCTCAACATCTCATCATAGATTGAAAGATACCTTCGGGCCACCTTTTCCAGGGAAAACTCCCTCTGCACCTTTTCCCTGGAGGCTTCAGACAATTTCCACTGCCGGTCATGGCCGGAAATAACCCACTCCAAACCTGCGGCCAGATCATCCACCTGGAAAGGTCTGGCCAGGTATCCGTTATGGCTGTGGTCAATGAGGTCGGGCATCCCCCCGATGTCAAAGGCCACACACGGCGTTCCGCAGGCCATGGCCTCCATCACAGTATTGGAGAGATTTTCCTGGATGGAGGGAGCCGCCAAAACATCAGCGGCTGAGTATAACAAAACCAGTCTGGCATCATCGCGTATACTCCCCAGGTAGCTGGTCTTCAAGCCCAGGTGTGGAGGACGGTCCGGCTCGGAAGACCCGAAGACCACCAGTTCGGCCTTTTCCTCCCAGCCGCGCCGGGCCATCAATTCCGCGGCCTCCCTGAGGAACTGAAAGCCTTTATTGGGATCACCGGTGCTATTTACCGACCCAAACAGTACGATTTTTTTATCCCGGGGAAGCCCCAGCACTTCACGGGCCACACCCCGGTCCGCCGGGCTGAATTGCCCCAAATCAAGCCCGTTGGGAATTACCTCCACCCTAACATCTTTAAATAGGGAGCTGGCTCTGGCACAACCGGCCAGCCAGCGGCTGGGGGAAACCACGGTTAAATTAAGTCCCTTCCAGTGCTTGGCCTTTTGCTTCCACGCCCAGTGAGGAATACCGGATATCTTGGCCGATCCCAGTTGGGGACAGGCCAGGCAGGAATTACGGTAACCGGCACACTCATAAGGCACATGGCAGCCACCTGTAAAGGCCCAGGAGTCATGCAAAGTCCAGACCAGCGGCCGGTTAAGCCTGGCAAGATCGGCCACCGGCAGGAATCCGTCACCGATCCAGTGCAGATGGACCACATCCGGGTTCAGTCCACAAATACGGTCCAGTGTTTTTCCCGGAAGCCAGGACAGCCCCCACACCCCTTTTCGTCTGCCCCTGTATAACTGCAGGGGCAGCCTGTCCAGGCAGGACCGCAGCCTGCCTAACCTCCGGGCCAACTTTCCCCCGGGGCCCGTTACGCAGGGGTCACGGCTGTTTTTTAACTGGACCAGCATCCTTGATTCCACACCTATGCCGCGCAAACCCGTGTGCAGCCGGTATGCCGCCCTGGCGGCGCCACCTTCGGTATCGTATGTGTTAACAAGCAGGCAGTTCATAAAACCCAAAACCTCTTTAAATTTTCCACTTTAGTATTATAGCTTTTATAATCAACCGGGATAGCTTTCTATAGGAAGGGGAAAAGAAAATTGGTGACAGCACAACCAGCCCAAAAGAACATATAGTGGAAATGGCTGCACCTTTAACGCCATAATAAGGAATTAGCAGGAGATTTAAAAATACATTTAAAATAGCGCCGGATAAATATCTGAAAAAAGCCTGAATTTGAAGGTTTTCATTTATAAACCAGCTTCCGGTGGAGATTTGCAGAAAAACAAAAACAGATGCCCATATATGGATTGAAAGTACTGGGCCAGCCTCAAAATATTTGTTTCCGTAAAGCAGATCTATAACCCATCCAGACATGAAGGTCATCGGTATGGCTATGGCATAAGCCAGTGCCGCCATTAGAACGAATAATTTTTGCAGCCGACGGTTGTAAAGCTCCTCACTGACCTGCTTCGCCTGAATAATAGAAGGAAAAACCGAAGAAACTATGGCTGTGGGAAAAAAATACCATATCTCTGAGATCCTTGTGGCGGCCGAGTAGATCCCCACGGCTTCCGTCCCCAGCATTTCTCTAAGCATAATCTGATCGATGCGCATATAAATCATTACCACGATACCGGACAAAATCAGCGGCCAGCTGTTCCCAATCAACTCCCTTCCCCTTTTGAGGTTCATCCGCCACCCGGTAATGCTACGCCCGGCAACACTGTAGGCCAGCAACATCCCTGCCGCCCCTATAACGACCTCGGCCAGTCCCGCCAGAGCAAAGGCCACCAGTGAGGCTTCTTTTAAAATCAGCACCACCTTAAGCAAAGACACGGCCAGAAAGGCTGCATTTTTGGCATAAACCGTATATCTGGAAGATACCCTGGCCTGAAACAACAGGTCAATGGTGTCAAAGGCCTGGAAAACGGTTCCGGCTGCGATAATACCTACTAAAAGCCTGATTAACGGGTCATGGGGATACATAATGTAAATAACTGACATAGTTATGCAGAATGTCAGCAAGCCGGCAGCCATCCTCATAATGAAGGCCGTTCCCAATGTTTCCCCGGCAATATCCGGATTTCGCACAATGTTCCTGACCACGATTCCGTCCAACCCCAGGGAAGCCAGTGCTGAGAACAACGCCACAAAGGCCTGGGCGTAGCTTAGAAGGCCAAACTGATCCGGACCCAGATAGCGGGCTATCCATACACCCACCAAAAGGCCCACCAGCATGTGAAGTAATTTATCCAGGGACAGCCAGCCTATATTGGCAACTATTTTTTTTGCATCCGGCCTATCATTTTCCAAACTGCACTTATCCCATCATTTAACTATTTAATGTAATGCCCCACAAAATTATCAGCAAACCGCTATAAAGTTTATTGGCCGTTTCCCTTCCGGACAATCTCATAGAGTATTATAGAAGCCGCCACACCCGCATTCAGGGACTCGGCTCTGCCCGGCATGGGGATGGATACCTTTGTGTGGGGCAGGGATACCAATTCCCGGGAAGGGCCGTCGGCTTCACTTCCCACCACCAGGGCCAGGGGCCGCTTTAAATCCAGGTTGTTTACCGGCTGTCCCCCTTCCGGGACTCCCACCAGCAGGGACATGTCTCCGCCCGTTAACTGCTCCAGCAGTTCCGACGGGTGAACATTACTCAGTACCGGGAGATGAAAAATTGACCCCATTGTGGCCCGCAGTGTCTTGCTGTTGTATAAGTCCACCGTGCCTTTCATGAGAATTACCCCATCAGCTCCGAAAGCGTCGGCACTCCTGATGATAGTCCCCAGATTGCCCGGATCAGCTACCCTGTCCACCACCACAAAAAGGGCATCCCGCTTAACCCTACCCCGCTGGCGAACGCCGGAAACCTCATCCAGTTCCCACCGCTTCATTTTGCACAGCGCCATCAGCCCCTGGGGGCTTTCGGTGAAGGCCAGTTCGCCAAACAGCTTTCTTTCCACCGGCACCATTTTTATATTCTTAACGGAAGCCCCTTCCACAATCCGGTAACCCCGTTCAGATTCCAAAAGATCGGCTGAATATATTATATTATCCAGGGGCCACCCCCAAGTTAAGGCCTCTTCCACGAATCTTACGCCCTCAATGAGAAACCTTCCCTCCTGCTCCCTGAACCTCCTCTTTTTCAGTTTTAAAATATACTTGATAAAGGTGTTGTGGGTACTTTTTACCGGATCCATATAAATATCCTTTCAGTAAACGGCTATTGTTTCAATAGGCAAAAAGTTCTAAAATTCCGTTTTATTATCTTATCTTACTACATATATCTATTTTACTACAATAAATGACATTATGAGGCAGAAAATAAACTCTCCCCCAATGTAAAATACCCCTGTACCGGTAAAAAAAACATGGCCCCCTGTGCCATGTTTTCTTTGCGTATAAGGAATACCTTCGCCATTCTGGATTCTGGCTTCTGGCTCCCGCCGTCTGCAAGACGGCACCGCCGGCAAGGCGGTTATTTTGATTTTCTACATTTTGGACTTGGCCATCTCCACCAGTTGACCGAAGGCGCCGGCATCGCTTATGGCCATCTCAGCCAGCATTTTGCGGTTTATGTTTACCCCGGCCTGTTTCAGCCCGTTCATAAATCTGCTGTAGGAGATACCGTTCATCCTGGCGGCGGCGTTTATCCGGGCAATCCACAACTTGCGGAATTCCCTTTTCCTGTTCTTTCTGTCCCTGTATGCGTAGGTAAGGGACTTGAGAAGCTGAGTCTTGGCAATCCGGAAAAGCTTGCTCTTTGAACCCCGGTAGCCCTTGGCCAGTTTTAAAACCTTCCTGTGTCTATTACGTGAAACCACACTGCTTTTAGCCCGTGGCATAAATATCCCTCCTCGTGATCTGGCAGAAATTTAGCGGTAATTCTAATAGGGCAGAATTCTTTCCAGTTTGCGCTGATTGGATTCGTGTATTATAAGTGATTTTCTAAGGTTTCTCTTACGCTTTGGAGATTTTTTACCCAGTATATGGCTGTGGAATGCATGAGATCCCTTGAACTTACCGGTTCCTGTTTTCTTAAATCTTTTGGCGGCGCCCCGGTGCGTCTTAATTTTTGGCATAGCGCAAAATTCTCCTCTCTAGTCCGGTTTAGTATCCTGCTTCGGTGTTAGAATCATGATCATGTTTTTTCCTTCCAGCTTTGGCTGTCTCTCCACGTTGCAGATCTCCTTCAGGTCCTCAGCCAGCCTTACCAGGAGCACCCTGCCCAACTGTGTATGAACAATTTCCCGCCCGCGAAAAATCATGGTAGCCTTTACCTTGTCGCCATCTTTCAGGAATCTGGCCGCATTTTTCGCCTTGACCAGGAAGTCATGATCTTCTATATTGGGTCTCATTTTTACTTCCTTTACATCTATTATCTTCTGCTTTTTCCTCGCCTCTTTCTCCCTCTTGCTCTGTTCATACTTATATTTACCAAAATCCATGATACGACAAACGGGAGGCTTGGCCTGGGGAGCTATCTCAACCAGATCCAGCTGTTTTTCCTCAGCAAGTTTCAGGGCCTCCCGGGTGGGCATGATTCCCAGTTGGTTGCCGTCAGTGTCCACCACCCTGATGTCCCGCACCCGGATTTCATCGTTGATACGAAAATCTTTGGAAATATATATCACCTCCACAAAAATAAAAAGCGGGTATACCCACCCGCCTTAAGACAAAAGAAAAATAAAAAAGGTTTCTTTTGCAACTATTACTGACCGGGCTGACAGCCGGTACGGCGTCGCCGGGTGAGAAGCGGATGGCTTCTACTTGTAGTTTAAACACAAGGCATTTTAACATATCTTTCTTTTTTAGTCAAGGAAATTAGATTGTCATATAGCGGCATTATCTGGCCGTCAATCTTAAGCGCCCTTGAGAGATACAGATTGTTGAGGTCATGGTCTTCTCTGTGCATTACCGCCAGCCACAGGTTTGCCTCCACAGCAGTACTTTCATGGGATACCGCCATTAAAAGCATTTTTTCCCCATTCTGCCTGTCTCCCCTGAGATATGAGCAGACTCCGGCATACATCGAAACCTCCGGAGGAATTTTCAGATCAGGAGGTGAAATCCACATACTCTTCATTTTTTCAGGTATCCCGTCAATCAGATACTGCACCCTGGAAGCCATATCCGCTGCTGGTCTGAAAAACTCTGAGGCCTCAGCCGGCTTTCCCTCCATCAGATAGTATACCCCTGAGCTGTAGTATGTCCTGGACAGGCTGCCATACCACCCAAGCTGATAAGGAGCGACCTTCACGGCCTGCTCACCCAGGAAAACTGCCTGTTTTATATCCCCTTTAGCCAAAGCGTAGCGGGAGGCGTCTATATAAGCCGATCCCATGTAAGGGTTCAACTCCACTGCACGAAAGGCATGCCGAAAGGCATCTTCGGCATCTCCGTTTCTGGAAAGATATTTTGCGTAAACAAGGTGATAATTACTATTCCAGCCATTCTGTCTTAAAGCGTCTTCGAAAAGCTGCTTTGCGGCGCCATTCTCCTTTTTATCGGCATGATCCTGCGCCAAGGTGAAACTGTGCCGGGCCTGAAGCTGCACTGCGGTTACCAGCATGATAAGAGCTGCAATTAAGATCAAACCTACCCTGACCAGAGCACTGAGCCCGTAACCCTCCTCCCGGACACCGGAAATTGCCCGCATGATTCCGAAAAGAGCCGCTATAAACACCAGCACCGAAAGGAAGGTGAGGGAGAAATCCACTGCGGCGTGGAGGCCAAGGGTAATGGCCGATAAAAAAACATATATCCAGATATCCCCTTCATCCGATCCTCTATGCCGTTCTCTGTAAAAATTAAACGCTCTTTTTACAAATAAGGCCCATAGTCCGGTGAATATTACAAAGCCCACTAAACCTGCCTCCACAAACACTTCCAGAAAGTGGTTGTGAATTCTCTTGGTATTATAGAGAAAATCCTGGAAATACCTGTAGGAAGTCTGCCACCCCCCGCCGCCCCACCCGAACAGGGGCCTTTGTGCTGCCATTTCAAAGGCGTCCCTGTCATAATAAAGCCTGTACCATAAATTCACCGGATCGGCGCCGCCTCCGGTCTGAATATCGACAGCCTGCTTTTCCATATTGCCCGTAAAGTAGGAGGCATCCAGTATTGTTCCTGATATCAGAAGAATAACCAGCGCCAGAGCTAAAAAAATATGGACAGCCAACCTTCCGCTGCCTGCAAGATACACCTTCCCAAGCCTCAGCACATGGTCACAGACTCCGGACAGCACCAACGCCCCCAGAAAAACCAATAATGCCCACGGGCCATGCCCCAGGTTAACCAATCCAATAAAAAGTGGCGCCGAAAACTGGGTGATAACCGCCAGCATGATCATATGTATGTAAACAGAGCAGTCTGTTCTTTTATGGTACATCAGCGCAAACAATAAAAATGCGGCACAAAAAGCCAGTATCCCCCCCCTGGAGCTGGTTCCCCTCATGCCGAACATTATAACGAAATTGGCCAGGGCAATTAACCAGGCCGATCTTTCCTGTTGGTTTCTCCACAGGTACAGTCCCAGGAAGAGAACGGCCCCCAGAAAAGCCGCCAGGGTATTTTTATACTGAAAAAAAGAAGTAAAAAGTCCGGTATACCCCCCGGCAAAATCAACTGCCTTCAGGGCCAGAGGAATACAGGCGGCGGCAACACCCAGCCCGGATATATAGAGAATGGAGATGACTGTGTTGATCCTCTCCTGATCTCTGGCCAGGCGGGAAACCATGTAATAAATAAAGAACCAGACAAAATATTTCAGAGTTTCGTTAACCGCCAGGAAGAAATAAACCGGTCTGATGGCGGCAGCCAGATAGGCCAGGGGAAAGGCCAGCATCAGGCAGTCAAAGGCGTCGAATCTTTTATTGGCGGGCTGGGGATTGAAAATAAGCACAATAATGAATACGGGAACAGCCAAAATGAGATAATTCCACTGGTCCTCATGAAAAAAAAGCCCCTTAATATACGGGGGCACAGTCAGTAAGAATAATAACAGCAAAAAAACAAACCTGTTAATGAGAGGGAAACGGTCGCCGGGATGCACTCCCCTTTCTAACATACTTATCCTCCGCAGTTAAAGTTTTGCAGTGTCAATATGCCGTTGCTTCATGGCAGCCTTGATAAAGAGATCAACCAGGACGGGGTCGTAAAGAACCCCGGCACCCTTTTCAATCTCAGCCAGGGCGCCCTCCTCTGTTGTTCTCTTTCTGAACAACCTGTCGGTGGTAAGCCTGTCAAAGGAATTTGCAATGGAGAGTATTCTGGCCACCTCCGGTATGTCGTCACCGGAAAGCCCGGTGGGGTAGCCTGACCCGTCATAATTTTCATGGTGATACATTACACCTGCCCAAATCTGCCTTATTACAACCTTGGGCTCCATCTGGGACAGTATCTTCGCACCTATGGTAGGGTGCTTTTTCAGTGCTTCGGCGGCTGCCGGGTCAAGGGGTCCGGCTGCGGCAAGCACGCTCTCATGAATACCTATTTTGCCTATATCATGCAGGTAGGACGCCCTCTTCAGAAGTTTTATGTCACGCTCCTGCATTCCCATTTCTTCCGCAAGCATAAGAGAATACCGGCCCACCCTTTGTGAATGGCCTACGGAATACTCATCCCTGGACTCGATGGCGCTGATAATGTTTTTTAGCATTGTCTCCAGGAACTGGTTCTGGTGGGTGTACTCCCTTCTGTTTTCAATGATCATTGCACACTGGTTAATCAGTGCTCTGGCGAAGGTGAGATCCCCTTCGTTAAAAAGCTCCCCGTTGACCTTATTGATGATCTGAAGCGATCCAATACACCTTTCGGTGGTTACCAGAGGAACAACCATCATGGTTTTGGTCAAAAAGCCGGTGCTTTGATCAAACCTCCTGGCCCATCTCTCGTCTTTGGTAACATCCTCCACAAGGAGCGGATCCCCGGACTCAGCCACCTTGCCGGAGATTCCCTCCCCCCTGCGAAGCTTCAGGTCTCTAATCACGTCAGCCTTTGGGCCAAGGGCAACCGCAGGCTCCAGCAGTTCTCCGTCCTCTGATAACAGCCAAAGAGTGCCGGCCTCAGCCCCCACAGCCTCGAGAACCTGAAAAAGAACCTCAGAGATAACCGCTTCAAGATCCAGGGTTGAGTTGAGCACCCTGCTCACCTTCAGCAGTTTGTTGATTTCCCCGGTCTTTAAGCCCATGTTTTCAATGTTAAAATCAAACATATTTAACAACCCCGCTTGGCGCTATTGACTGTTAATTACAACATCCCCGTGGGTACCTTCAATATATGTATCCAGTCCCAATGCCGCGCTGAAAAAGGTTGAAGGAACCAGCAGCCTGTCTTTGGCAAAAGAGGGGGGAAGGTCCATTATTCCCGGCCGGCCGTTGACATCGTACCTCCAGGATCCTACGGTAAGAGTAATGGTCTTACCTTTATGATCAACAGTTGCCATACCGGCCCCTTCATCAAATTTTATAGACCCGCCCACAGCTTCAACCACGGGCCTTGCCGGGATCATTATCCTTCCCCTGTCTTCCCTGGGATCAACATCAATATTGAGAAACCGGCCGTTAACACAAACATTCCTGTCAATGCCCGCCAGGCCCCCGGTAGCCCCCCAGAGGGGAAGGACCAGAAGAAATAAAACGACCAGGTATTTTTTCAAGAAACACCGCACCTCCTGACAGGCAATCTCCTGCGCTTTCGTCTCTATTGGCCATTCTTATACAACCTATCGGATCCGCTCCCCGGAAGTCCCAACAGCTTTTTGAGCCGCCGGGTCCGCCGCCGCACCGGTTTCCGCCGGCTGCTTTACAGATGCGCCGGATGATTTATTCTCATTTTTCCTAAAGGTAACGCCAGGTATGTTTAAGTCCCCGCCGGGTTTAAGACTGCTGTGGGGAGAAACCGGTCCGGGAAAGACAAATGCCTCGTCTCCCCGGCCCTTGGTCCACTGGCTTATCTTTAATATCTTATCGGTAAGGTACTTTTCAGATCCGGGGATCGTATAGAAAGACATCTCCAGGTTGGCATCCAGCAGAATATCCCTTCCCACCGGGGGCATCTCCTTTTCCCCGGAAGAATCCCCCGCCACCGGCCTTTTCCCCTCCATCTTCGAAATCTCCAGAGACATGGTCTTTATCTGCACAACCCCGCCTGAATTCTCCAGATCACCAACCATTTTAAGTATTTTTCCATAGGTGCCCCTCACCGTCAGGGAAATGGGCAGCTCAATATAATGATCAGTGGTTATTCTAACCTTGGGGGATATTGCTGATATGTAAACCTGACGTTCCTGGGCGTTGTCCGCCAGTGCCATCAGGGCCGATCCGTCCTCGTAATTCCTGTCCAGCACCGCCTTAAGGTCTTCCAGGCGCTTTTGGGCCGTAACTATTTTTTCAGCCTCGGATTTCAGCTTGGTATTTTTATTCTTCAGCTGATCGCGGATTTCGGCAACCTTTTCCAATTCTTCCCCACGGGACTGGTATGTCTCAATCTGGACCAGCAGTACAAATTTTACAAAGACAAAAAGGACCAGGCACACTCCCACCACCAGGAGCAGTTTGCGGTCCCGATCACTTAAACCCTCAATCATATCCCTTATTCTCTGCATAATACGCACCTCAGCCCCGTTCGTACAGATAGGCCTGCACGGTAAAATCACTTACCTGTCCATATTTGGATTCTATTACCGAGGTCAGCCTGACCATTTTGACGTAGGGGAGATTCCTCAGGCTGTTTATGAGCACACCCACCGAGGACTGGGATTGGGCTAAACCCTGAATGGTGATCAAATTGGGGGGGTGTTCGGCGCCCTTTTTGGGTTGCTGGCCCTGGGGAGGTTTAGCCTTTGCCGCCGGGGCCGGGCTTTTGGCCACAGGGGTTTCGGCCTGGGGCTTATCCTTGGGAGAAATATTTTCCACGCTGGCGTATCCGCCGTCCGGTGCCTTCTCCGCATAGCCAAAGGACACCGAGGTGATGGTGAGATCCACCGGCAGGTTGTGATTTAAGTCATTCAGAATGGGGAAAATTCCAACCCTGGTCACCAGCAGCTTTTCCATGGCCTCAGCCTTTTTAGAAACCTGCTGCCTCTCCTGCAAAAACTGATCAAATTTTTTGGCCTGGGGTTCCAGAACGGCTATTTCCCTTTTCACATCTTCGATCTTTCCACCCAGGCTATATATGGACAACACAAATCCCCCGTAGGATACCAAAATTATCAGGCAGACGCCTGCAATGGCCAGCATTTTTTTCAGCTTTCCAGTGTCAATGGAAGCATCCTTCTGAAGTTCGGGCGGCAACAGATTAATGTCATACAATATCAATCACCCCACAGCACCGCTGAAAATTTACTGAAACTGCCTGGCCCCTCTCAGCGCCAGTCCCACTGCCACGGCATAAGAAGGATCAATGGGGGCGTCCTGCCCCTGTCCATCCAAATGGATTACCGGAAATTTCAAAAGCCCGGCCGGGACCTCCAGGGCATCCGCGATAAAATCAATAAAACCCTTCAGCTTAGCCGTGCCTCCGGAAAAAATAAGCCTCTGAACAGGATTTCCGCCGGACTGTGAATTGAAATACTCAATGGACCTTCTTATTTCTCTGGTCAGCTCCGACAGCCCGTCCCGAAGAGAAAAATCAATCTGCATATCCTCGGGGTTGAAAGCCATGGCGGCCTCCTCCGAGGTAAGTATCTTGGCCCTCTCCTCTTTGTATTTTTGGGCCTCGTCAAATTCCATGCTGTAAGTCTCGGCCATTGATCTGGTGATAATGTCGCCACCCACCGGCAAAGTCCGGGAAAACACCAGCCTTTGATCCCTGGACACGATTATGTTGGTATAAGATGCCCCGATATCTATGGCTGCCGCAGTCTCCATGCCCATCTCCCCCATCCCGAAGCATACCCTCCACAGAGCCAGGGGAGCATGATCCATTACGGAAATTCTTGTTCCGGCCCTTGAAAACAAATCATAGTATTTAAGCACAACATCGGTGGGAGCGGCCGCAATCATAATTCTTTGGGTCTGCTGTTCCCCTTCCCCGTCAAGTCGCACATGCCTCAGCGACAGGTTGGACATGGGCACCGGAATGGAATTGGCCGCCTCCACCTGTATGGCCTTGGCCAGTTCCTTGTCGGTCAACCGGGGCATAAGTACATAACGGGTAATGACCCTGTCCCCGGTCATGCACACAATAACCTCTTTACCCTTAATGCCGTTTTCTTCAAAGGTTTCAGTTAAAAATCTGTTCAATTGGTCTTCCGGGGCATCTGATCTGAACATACCTTCAGGGGTATTCACGCTTTCCAGACTGATTACCATAGGAGTTTCACCGGCAGAATTGACATGTGCTATTTTTGTCTGCCTGGTCCCCACATCCACCGCGATATAATCAGTTTTCTGGGGCAAGAATTTTTTTAAAAAATTCCCTCGTTTCATAGTCCATCCCCCGGTAAATATATACACTCCATTAAGGAAGTTGTTTTCGTTTTTACGACGCCGGGACCGGCCGGTGGGGCCGTCCCCGGCTGCACAGAATTTCAAACCGGACCTAGTTGGTGCTTTCGGTTATAGTACCGTATTCATCAATATAAACATATACTCCGCCGTATTTAGTTTTGGCCTTAAACTCATAATTATGGGCCCCGTTTTTGACATAGGTGTATTTGGCATCGTATTTGGCTGTCCAGTCGGTTATGGCGCCATCTGCAGTGCTGGGTACATCCTGGTTTTCGGAATAGTATGTTTCCATGGTTGTATGCAGGCCCTTCAAATCACCGGCTGCAGCCTTCTTGTTGGCCTTTTCTGTATAACTGGAATACATGGGTATGGCTATGGCCGCCAAAATACCGATTATAACTACAACCACCATAAGCTCAACCAGAGTGAAACCCTTGACACCTTTCTTACCTTTCATCATTTTTCACCCCCTTTCAAAATAAATATATCATTTCTGTAAAGGTTCCGATGTGACCGGGGTTACAGCTTTTCTCCTTTTCAGGGTCCTCCGCCGGCAACCTTGAACATCGGCAAAAATATTGAAATAACTATGAATCCCACCACTACCCCCATAAAAACCATCAGCAGCGGCTCCAGGCTGCTGGACAGCTTGGACACCGCCACATCCACCTCCCTGTCATAAAACACAGCCACCTTTTCCAGCAGTGAGTCCAGAGATCCGGTGTCCTCTCCTATGGAAATCATTTTGGTCACCATGGGCGGGAACACACCTGTTTTTTCCAGAGGCTGCGCCAGGCCCTGTCCCTCCTTGATGCTCTGCTGCGCCTCGGCTACGGCCTTAACCATGACATCGTTTCCGGCGATACTTTTTACTATATCCAGCGCCTGCAAAAGAGGAACACCGCTCTTCAGAAGAGTTCCCAGGGAACGGGTAAACCTGGATACAATCATTTTAACAATCAACCGGCCGAAAACAGGTAATTTAAGCACCGCCCTGTCAATCAGCGCCTTACCCCCGGCTGTGGCGGCATACTTCTTCAAGGAAAAAGACGAGGCTATCACTGCAGCCAGCAAAACATACCAGTAGCCCTGCAGAAATTCACTGGTCCAGATGACAATCCTGGTGGGCAGGGGAAGTTCCACCTTCTGTTCCACCAGCATGTTTATTATGGTGGGCAGCACAAAGGTCAGCAGTATAACCACGGCGATTATGGCGATGACCACCACCACCGCCGGATAAGTGAGGGCTCCCTTCACCTTGGCCCGCACATCGGCATCCTTTTCAAAGTGCCCGGCCAGCCTTTCCAGAACTGTTTCCAGGGCGCCCCCCACCTCACCGGCCTCAACCATGCTGATAAAAAGCGGCGGGAAAGCTTTGGGGTAATTTCTCATGGTCTCTGAAAGGGTTTTGCCTGTCTCCAGGGACTGTCCCATTTCGTCGCAGATACCCCTTAAAACCTTATTATCGCTCTGCTGGGCCAGAATTCTTATCGTTCCCAGGAGCGGAACCCCGGCCTGAACCATTGTGGCGAACTGTCTGCAGAAAACCGCCAGATCAATGGCTGTAACCTTTCCCTTGAGGGCACTGGAGGAGTCCACCGGCCTGATCTGGATAATAAAAAGATTCCGCCGGCGCAGTGTTGCCCTGGCCTTGCTCTCATTTTCAGAGGCTATGGCGCCCGTAATAACTTTTCCGGAAGAGTTGCGGGCCTGGTAGCTGAATTTAAGGGTCATAAGATCACAAGCCTTTACTTTTATGGCAATGTTTCGACATTTTATGTATCTTTACCTTTTTTCCCGATCATATTATGTCATAATTTTTTGCAGGGTCTCGGCGTCGGCTGCCCGGTTCAATGCCTCTTCCCTGCTGATGACGCCTTTTTGCACCAATGTCCGGAGGTGCATATCCAGGGACTGCATGCCGAATTTGGCTCCGGTTTGGATCTGGCTGATGATCTGATAGGTCTTGCCCTCCCGGATAAGGTTCCTGATGGCCGGTGTGGCCACCATTATTTCTATGGCCGCCACCCGTCCGGGCTTATCCACCCTCGGTATAAGCTGCTGGGCCACAACACCCTGGATGGTGTTGCCCAGTTGAACCCTGATCTGCTGCTGCTGGTGGGGCGGAAAGACGTCAATTATACGGTCTATGGTCTGGGCGGCGCTGGAGGTATGCAGGGTTCCGAAAACAAGGTGGCCGGTTTCAGCGGCCGTCAAAGCAATACCGATGGTTTCCGGGTCCCGCATCTCACCCACCAGTATAACGTCGGGATCTTCCCTCATGGCTGACCGCAGGGCACTGGCAAAGGATTTGGTATCAGGCCCTATTTCCCTCTGGTTGATAATGCTCTTTCTATGCTGGTGAACAAATTCTATGGGATCTTCAAGGGTAATTATATGATGGTGAGTTTCCCTGTTTACAAGATCGATCATGGCGGCCAGTGAAGTGGATTTACCACTTCCGGTGGGCCCGGTAACCAGAACCATTCCCCGGGGCCTCCTGGACAGGTAGCTCAAAACCTCCGGCAACCCCAGTTCCTGAAAGGTCATCACCCTGGAGTTAATCAGCCGGACGGCCAAACCCACATTTCCCTGCTGCCTGTACGCATTAACCCTGAAGCGTCCCACACCATCAAGGGCATAGGAAAAATCCAGGTCACCCGACTGGTCAAAACTTTGGTATTTTTCCTCGGATACCATAATCTGCCTGGCCAGAGAAATGGTGTCCTCCGGTGTAAGTTTATTAAAATACTTTTCATCCAGCCCTATCCTGGCTTTCATTTCAGGAGAGTCAAAGGGCACCAGCTTTCCGTGAAGCCTGAAGGCCGGGGCGCTGTTTACCGTCATGTGAACGTCCGATACATTCAGCTTAAAGGCCTCGGTTAAAATCTCATCAATATTCAAAGCATAACCCCCCTTAAATACAAAATCATTCAGTCACCGGTATAGGCAACCCTCATGACCTCCTGTATTGTGGTGTGGCCCTGGGAAGCCTTGTACAAACCATCAGACTTCAGTGTCATCATCCCCTCTTCCACGGCATGCCTTTTAAGTATATCCGAGCTTTCATTGCGGTTTATAGTTGCCCTCAGCCCTGAGGTGACGATTAGCAATTCATGAATGGGAAGCCTTCCCCTATAACCGGTTCCAGAGCACTTGTCACAGCCCTTCCCCCGGTACAGGGTTACCTGATCCTGGGGTCCCATACCCATAAACTCTCTTTCAGGAGTTTTTCCCAAAGGAAGGAGGTAGGGTTCCCTGCAGTCCGGGCATACTCTTCTCAGCAGTCTCTGGGCCACCACTCCCAGAATGGACGAGGCCGCCAAAAAGGGCTCTATACCCATATCCACCAGCCTGGAAATGGAGCTGGCAGCATCGTTGGTGTGCAGTGTGGACAGCACCAGGTGTCCCGTTATGGCAGCCTTGACGGCTATTTCAGCCGTTTCACCGTCCCTTATCTCACCCACCATAATAATGTCCGGATCCTGGCGGAGAATGGATCTAAGGCCCGCCGCAAAGGTCATGCCGGCTTTTACATTAACCATGGTCTGGTTTATGCCGGACAGCACATACTCCACCGGATCCTCCACGGTAATAATGTTCTTTTCTATGGTATTCAGCTCATTAAGCCCGGCATAAAGCGTTGTGGTCTTACCGCTTCCGGTGGGTCCGGTGATCAGTATAATGCCGTAGGAATTCTTCAGCATGTTGTTAAAACGCTTAAAATTGGTTGGGTTAAACCCCAGCTGTTCAACTTTGAATCCCTTCATGCCGGACTTATCCAAAAGCCTCATAACAATCTTTTCACCATACATTGTGGGCAGGGAAGATATCCTCATATCTATTTCCTTGCCTGTGGTTTTGACCTGTATTCTTCCGTCCTGGGGGATTCTTTTTTCCGCTATGTCCATATCAGCCATTATTTTTATTCTCGAAATCATAGCCCCGCGCACTTTTTTGGGCAGTTCCATTATTTCCCTCAGCATCCCGTCCACTCTGAACCTAACCTTAACTCCCGCCTCCTGGGGCTCAATGTGAATATCACTGGCCCCCATGGCGATTGACTGCACCAAAATGGAGTTTACCAGTCGGACTATGGGAGCCTCATCCACCACTGACTCCTCTTCCAGTGTCAGTGCCTCAGCCTCGTCGGCCGGCCCCACCTGCATGTCAAATTCCTCAAAGGCCTTGTCAATCTTGGGAAATCCGAAGTATTTTTGGATTAGATCCTCTATTTCCCCTTCACCGGCCATAATGGGCTCTATTTCGCATCCCAGTATAAGCCGCAGGTCGTCTATGGCCACTATATTACTGGGGTCGCTCATGGCCACCGTTATTTTGTTGCCGTGCCTTCTGACAGGGATTACCCTGTATTTTCTGATAAGCTGCTCGGGGACGTACTTGATCAGCTCCACGTCAATATCGGTGCTCACCGAAACAACCGGAATGCCCAGTATCTCGTTAATCACCTCGTCACTGACCATGCCCAGCTTGATCAATACCTTGCCCAGTATTTCACCTGTTTTGGACTGAACCCGCATGGCCTCCCAGAGCTGCTCTTTCGTAATATGACCCAGCTCTATCAGCCGTTCTCCCAGCATCTTTTTCGAATTTTTATTCTCAGCCATTTTCCGGTCACATCCCAAACGCCAGTAAATATAGGGGATGGCAGCATATTATGGACAACCATGGCGCTCTTATTATGAAAATAAATTCCATAAATATTATGTAATTCCTCCTGTTTATCGTAAATTTTACCTATTTCAACTTATTGCGACAAACTTAAAATTGAAAATAGCTGTAAGCTATAAGCATACCGCTTACAGCTTACAGCTTTATGAGGGTAGGATTACCGGGGTCCGCCCCGCTTCTTCAGCTAAATCTTTTTGGTTTTAATATCTTCCCTAATCCGGGTTGTAAAATCCACCGTCCCCATTGTTCCCTGATCTCCGTCCGAGCGATGCCGCACCGCCACAGAGCCGCTTTCGGCCTCACGGTCCCCCACCACCAGCATGTAGGGGATCTTCTGGCCCTGGGCCTCCCGGATTTTATAATTCACCTTTTCGTTCCTGTCATCCAGCTCAACCCTAATATCTTCACCGTCCAGCCGGGACACCACGTCCCTGGCGTAGTCAATATGCCTGTCGGTGATGGGCAGCACCCTTACCTGCACCGGGGCCAGCCATACCGGAAAGGCTCCGGCAAAATGTTCGGTAAGTATACCTATAAAGCGCTCTATACTTCCGAATACCACCCGGTGAATCATTACCGGACGGTGTTTTTGCCCGTCTTCTCCCACATAATTGAGATCAAATTTCTCCGGCATCAGAAAGTCCAGCTGAATGGTGCCGCACTGCCAGGTGCGACCCAGACAGTCCTCCAGGTGAAAATCAATCTTGGGGCCGTAAAAAGCTCCGTCCCCTTCATTCACCTTGTAATCCATTCCTTTTGATTTCAGGGCATCTTCCAGGGAATTGGTGGCATTCTCCCATATTTCATCAGAACCCATGGCCTTTTCAGGCTTGGTGGACAGCTCCACCCTGTACTTAAAGCCAAAAACGCTGTAGAAATAATCCACCAGGTCTATAACACCCATTATCTCTTCCTTGATCTGGCCGGGAAGCATAAAAATGTGGGCGTCGTCCTGGGTAAAGCAGCGTACCCGCATAAGGCCGTGCAGCACCCCGGAAAGCTCATGCCTGTGAACCAGCCCCAGTTCGGCCATTCTTACCGGCAGATCCCGGTAGCTGTGCAGCTTGCCTTTATATATCAGAATGCTGCCTGGACAGTTCATAGGCTTCACTGCGTAGTCAAACTCATCTATTTTTGTAAAATACATATTTTCCCTGTAATGATCCCAGTGTCCCGATTTTTCCCAGAGGGAGCGGTTCAGTATTACCGGGGTTCTGATCTCCTGGTAACCTCTCTTTCTATGCTCTTCCCTCCAGAATTTTTCCAGCTCGTTCCTCAGAGCCATCCCTTTGGGGTGAAAGAAAGGAAAACCGGGCCCCTCGTCCTGAATGCTGAAAAGATCCAGATCGGCGCCCAGACGCCGGTGATCTCTTTTCTTGGCCTCTTCAATCCTGAAAAGATACTGGTCCAGCAAGCTTTTTTTGGGGTAGGAGGTTCCATAGACCCTCTGCAGCATTTTATTCTTCTCACTGCCCCGCCAGTAAGCCCCGGCCAGACTGGTGAGCTTCACCGACTTCAGCCGGCCGGTGGAGGGGACGTGGGGCCCGGCGCAGAGGTCGGTAAACTCCCCTTGCCTGTAGCAGGAAATGGAGGCCTCCTCCGGAAGGTCATTAATCAGTTCAACCTTATAATTCTCCCCGGTCTTTTCGAAAAAGTCCAGGGATTTTTCCCTGGTCATTTCCTGTCTCTCAAAGGGCAGGTCCGCCTTGATTATGGATTCCATCTCAGACTGTATTTTTTCCAGCGTCTCCGGTGTAAATTTAACCGGAGAATCAAAATCATAATAAAACCCTTCGGCAATGGCCGGGCCTATGGCCAGCCTGGTACCAGGAAACAATTTTTGCACCGCCTGGGCCAGCACATGGGAGGTGCTGTGACGAAAAGCCTGCCTGCCCTCCTCGTGATCAAAGGTAAAAAAAGAAACGCTGGCATCTTCTTCCAGGGCAGTCCCAAGATCCACAACCCTGCCATCCATGGCTGCCACCAGGGCCTCCTTACCCAGCCGCCCGCTGATATCCGAGGCAATCTGGCCAAGGGTGGTGCCTCTTTTGTATTCCCTTACACTTCCGTCTTTCAAAGTAACTTTAACCACGAACAAATCCTCCTTTTAGCTGTAAGCTGTAAGCTGTAAGCTTATTGCTCCTAAATACAAAAAACCCGTCCCTGTATCACTACTGGGACGGATTGTACAACCCGCGGTTCCACCCGGCTTAAGCGCGAAGCTCCACCTTGATGCGGCTATCGCCCGCCATACGGCCACCTTAATTGTTCAACACTTTCCGGCGGCAGCTCCCGGGTGGTATTGGGCCTCTGTCTCCAACGGGGTGCTTGCAGCCTGGGCACACCCTCTCTGGGGATGGTTAAAAGAGCCTACTGTCCCGTTCATCACCATAATATAAACCTTTGTTGATTATATTGTAGAACAAAATTATTGTCAACATGGGCAATATGACCCCCATCGTTACATCCGGCGGTTTTTGATGCATATACTTACGAAAGGTTTTGTCAAAATCAGGCATTATGGACTGCTTGCCAACCGTAACAAAAAGACAAAGCTTAAACTGTGTGCATAAAACTAACCTGCAGTCCTACTTACAAACCCAAATTTGAAGGTCTTAAAACCATTGAGATTCTTTGTATTCTTATGGGCATGGATGCAATGGTGTGTCCTTTATGCAGGAAAGGTAAAATGCGGGCAGTATATTCGTTATTCCCAGGGGCTTCGCCATGATGACCGTTGAAACTTAATACATACTTTATTTAAAGCCCCTTTAGTGGGGAGGGGGGAAGTATGCCCAAATCAAGCCGGCTTAATGAAAAAATTATAAAAAATGCACACGGCATGCAAAAAAACAGGAAAAATCAAATCTCAAAGGCCAATAGCAAAAGATTGAAATCCCATAGCACATAGCCCCGGAAAGCCGCGACTTCATTCTTCTGGGACAATCAAAAACCGTCCCTAACTCAGTCCCTTCTTATTGTCATCACTCAAACGGGTTCCGAATACATAAACCATGATCGCATAAATGGCTAAAGTCTTCGACATTACGTGTAATCAAAGCTGCGGAATACACAAAGGCTGTTGCAGCAACAATTGCATCCGGCAGTTTGAGCTTCCGCTGATAGTTTTTTCTACTTAAAGCACGTAGTTCGGCTGCTTTTAAAGCGATTTCAGAATTCACATCAATTATCTCTCCAAGATCTAAGATACCTCTAATCTTGGCTCTTTGCTCTTTTGTCAGTTCATGGAAGGAAAACAATTCTGCTTCGACTATTGTTGAATAATAAACCTCTATATCATCATCCTCTAATTCTTCCATTGCCTTGACTATCTCTTCTAACCCTTGGAGGATATAGATAACAATGTTAGTATCGACTACATACCTATTGGATACTGGTTCCTGGCCGATCATCTTCGTCCTCCCTAACTCGTAACATCTCCTCCACCAAATTATCCTGATCTTTCAAAATACCTGCAGCAGCCTTAACCGCTCCTTTGGGTTTCATTCGTTTGGTCATCTTGATGGTTATTTTATTGTTAGCAGGAATAATCTCTACCCAATCGCCCGGTTGAATTTTAGCCATCTTTAACATCTCTCCAATTGCAATCCTACCATCCGGTTCTACCCTCTTTTTCACTGGCAACATCATTATCCCCCCGAATGTAACATTGTAACTTTTTTACTTTTATTATACCACGTCAAGTTTTTTAGATCCATCAACCTTTTGTTTTAGGGGACAATGGGGGTCAGGCCTGAATACTTGAAATAATGCATGACAAGTAATATATTTGCGGCAGAATACAAACTGACGCTTTCTTTCCTGCAGAACATTATATAGGAGGAGTATATACTCAACTATTTGCATCGGCGATAAAGTATATCGCAAGGGCCTGCACCAACCCGATTAGAAAGCCCAGTACCCCGCCCAGCAGCTCAATGTGCTTCAGCTCCCTGGAGGATACCTCCATTATCATCTGCTCCAGCCGCTCCAGCGAGAAGCTGTTGATCCTGTCTTCCACTATGGACTGAAAGCTGACAGTTTCCTTCATCAGCCGGCCGAAACGCCCCATAGATTCCTCAATAACGGCGGGAATATCCTTTTGGATTTGATCGGTAATGATGTCCGACACCGCCCTCTTTACCGACAAAGGCACAAAGCCCGGCATCCTGTCCATTATTCTGCCCCTGATTGATCCGGCGACGGCCAAGGAAATCTTATCCATTGCCTCCCTGGACCGTATGGTTTCAATAAGATCATCCACCGAAATAAGTTCCTTTTCCACCACCTGGCCAATGCTTCTGGACAGATCCTCCCGCCTTTTGGGAACCACGCCCTGGATGACATAACCAAACAGACTCACCGGCCTGTATGGCCTGAAAATCAGTTTTACGGCCACCCAGTTGGTCATCCAGCCTATGGCCGCCCCAATCAGCGGCAGACTTATCAAATAAACTGTATTTATTATATTTCCCGCCCCCCCAGGGTATTTTACCAGGAATGGCGGGTAAAATGAATAGCAACGTAAAATAACCGCCTTGTCGGCGGTGCCGTCTTGCAGACGGCGGAATCCAGAATTCAGAAGCCAGAATCCAGAATGGTGACAGGCTGCCTTAAAAGCGACCCTCAAGCGACCCCACAGCGACATGCAGTGAGGGGGAGTGATTTAAGTCCGTGCGGAATGTACCGGAGGCTGCTACTGTCTCTTAACGACCGAGCCTACGGAATGCCGAGC
>Ga0209643_1000665_pt1 | contig 49684 bp, 51 predicted proteins | sample AutmiccBRH37_all_FD_187383 | JGI IMG/M metagenome (GOLD analysis project Ga0209643, IMG submission 187383) | Deep subsurface microbial communities from Mt. Terri, Switzerland - Autotrophic microbial communities BRH/37_all (SPAdes) (version 2) | ecosystem: Environmental > Aquatic > Deep...
AAGCCCATCCGGTGAAGATGTCCATTCCGTAGCAAGACACGGCTGAATTACACCATAATTGTCATATTCAATAAGGGTATCTATCAGATTTCCTGCCAATCCGTATTCTGTTTCCTTAGCTGTCACCAGATAGTTAAGTGTTGTCATCTCATCGTAGTATACTGTTGAAAACTCCTGTACCACTTCAGGCTCCTTGGTTTCCGCCGTCGTTGGTTCTGTCGGTTTGCTGCCGGTACAGCCGGCAAGGGATGCAATCACCATAAGCATCACAAGTAATAATGATAGTATTCTTTTTTTCACTAAAAACCCCTCCTTTATTTTTTTAATTAAAAGGGCTTCTATTTAAGATTTTAACAACCAAGGAAGCCCTTTTAGAAACTCGTTTAACGGAGCATGACAAATCAAGGATGAATATATTCTCCTACTCGTTAAAAAAAATCCAGTAGAAAATAGAATTATTTTCTACTGGATTTTGAATACGTAGTTAAGTAAACAAAGCAGTAGCCATTACAGCTTTTATACTCTTATATAAATAGTATTCGCTGTAAACGCAAATATCCCTGCTGACTCCAGTAAAATTTCTAAATTTTTAATATATTCAGTTATTTTAACAATCTTGATTTCCGTGTCTTCAGTGTTACCCGTTCTCCGTAACCTTTCTATAGATAATTTTATAATCCCATACCAAACATTGTGCCGGTTCCGGTCTGCTTTTTATCAAGATCCTCCCTGTAATCCTTACTCCCTTTGTTAAAGCTGTTTATAAGCGTGTAGCCTTCCCTGCCAGTTGCATGTACATATCGCCCTTCACCAATACAAACCGCTACATGCCCGGGGAAGAAAAACAGATCTCCCGGCTTTGCTTCCTCTCTTTTGATGGCTTTGAGGTATTTCTGCTGTGGACCTGCATCCCTCGGCAAAAGATATCCGTTCATCATATAAGCCATTCCTGACAATCCTGAACAATCAATGCCAAAATGACTCTTTCCTCCCCATCTGTACTGGGTATCCAGATAATCCAATGCTGTTTCAACAATTCTTTTCCTCAGCTTTTCTTCATCAGCAGCTACGGACAGCTTTTCTATATGCCGGGCAAAGCCTGTTCTTATCCAACCCCAACTGCCATCTGCAAGTCCTATTTTCTCCCATTTGTCCTCAAAGACTCCTGTATACTTTATCAGGCAGCCTCTTACCAGCGTTGCTGCAACCCTGCTTCCATATTTGGGCTCCGACATTACATCCACTGTCAGTCTCCAGACAGCATAATTCTCATCCTGCCATCGGTCAGCTGCAGCATTGTCAAGCACCAGATCATTCTTATTCACATATCCGCAATAATCATAATGAGTCTTTACCTTGTACCATGAATCATCCTTCTTCTCAACTATTTCCAGCACCATTCCATGAAGCACTTCATCCGCCAATTCACTGTTAAAATCAGGTATCATATTTACCGCTGAAACATTTTTCAGAACTATGGCTCTTTCCATATCCATTCCTCCTTTACTTCAATCCGTTTATACCCAGGCCGCAGCTTTCAGGTAAAACAATTCTGCTGCCTGCTACCCGGACACCCCCGTCAATAGGATCCTCAGCCATTAAATCTACAGCATCAAGATCTGCCCTTGTTATATTCAGCTTTCCGCAAGCCAGATGTGCTGCTGCAGTAATCCCGATTTTACTCTCAATCATGCTTCCCATCATGCATTCCACGCCACAGCTTTCGGCCATAGCATTTATTTTAAGTGCATTATGCAGTCCTCCGCATTTCATAAGCTTTATATTCAGGATATCTGCCGCTCTAAGCTTAAGTATTCTAAAGCCGTCCTCCGGCGAGAACAGTGACTCATCTGCCATTATAGGTGTCTCTACATTATCAGTTACATATTTCAGGCCCTCTATATCATGGGCCTTGACAGGCTGCTCCACCAGCTCGATATTCATTCCCATATCCTCAAGCTTTCTTATGGCTCTTACTGCCTCCTTTGCATTCCAGCCCTGATTGGCGTCAAGAATAAGTCTGATATCACTGCCTACTGCTTCCCTTATTCTTTTTACCCTCACTATGTCAAGCTCACTATCCAAGCCTACTTTTGTTTTTAATATTGTATAACCTCTCTGTACATAGGCTATTGCGTCTTCAACCATTTCCTCCGGAGAATTTACACTTATGGTAATATCAGATTCAATTTCCTTGCTTGCCCCTCCGAAGAGCTTATACAACGGCATTTTAAAAAGCTTTCCGTATAAATCATACAAGGCTATATCAACGGCAGCTTTTGCACTGCTATTCTTGTATAGGGAGCTATGAAGCTTTTTCATCAATGGATCAAACTCTTCTATATCCATTCCTACTATTGCGGGGCTGATAAAATTCAAAACAGCACCATTTATTGAATCCATCGTATCCCCTGTAATAACAGCTGTGGGAGGCGCACCCCCGAAGCCTGTCTGCCCGTCATCGGTGTGTATTTTAACAATTATACTTTCAGACACGCTTGTTTGCCGCAGTGCCGTTTTAAAGGGCTTCTTCAGTGGAGTAGTGAGCGTCATAGTCTCAATATGTGTTATTTTCATTCTATTCCTCCTAATTTTTTAATTTATGTATTTTTTGCTTCCAACAGGACTTGTCTACCCGCTTCAAAGGTCTGTTATTATAATGGAAAGTTCCCTTTTCAGTGGACTTATGATCTATAAAATCCTCCACAACATGGTAAATATTTTATTTGTACTTACGTGCTTTTTATGTTATTTTAAAGTTGATATTATAAATTCCAATATTGAGGAGGAATAGTATGATTTACCCAGAGAATTCATTATATATAGTCGGCAATTCCAAATCCCAGATGAACAACCCCATTACACAAATGTACGGCCAGTTCTTCATCGGCTTCATTGTAGATAACGAAAGCGGCAGAATACTCGATGCAGAGTGTGACGCCATCATTACACTGACAAACAGTATACTGAAGGATATTCTGATCGGAAAAAACATGATCACGGATTACGAGGCGATCAGGAACAATATCAACCTGCGCTATCTTGGCTCTTCTCAAAAAGCAATACTGGTAGCTTTTAAGGATGCCCAGAAGAAATATCTTGACTTCAAAAGCGGCAAGCCTTTAGAACTGTAAATGTCCCCGTATTAACGAACCGGTCATTTTTCAAGGTGTATACTATAGCTGTTCATACTCCAGAAGGTCCTCGTAGGTTTCCCTTCTTACTACTACCCGGGACTCTCCATTATTAACCATTACCAATGCCGGTCTTGTCAATCTGTTGTAATTGCTTGCCATGGAGTAGTTATATGCTCCTGTTCCAAGGACTGCCAGTATATCACCGGATTCCAGCACCTCCAATTTAAAAACAAAAAAGGCACAAAGGACTAGCCTTTCTGCCGAATTTCATTTACGCAAAATAAATGACGCAGCATACTGCAATTTCAAATCTACATAACAGAAAATCCCTGTCATGTGTGTTTTAAATTTCAGTACATCAATTTTTAATAGTGCTATATGTTTCGCATTAAATTCATTATATAATTGTTCAATAGTGCGAAACGTTTTCATTGATGTTATAAATCGCTTCTATTCTACGTAATCTTCTTTGTGCGATTTATATATTAATTACTTGTATATATAATACGCCAACTTTTCAAGAAATCCTTCTTGATTTGTAAATTTTTTTCTGATTAATCTGAAAATCTCTTCAAACCACCCAAAAGTGTCATAGCTTGAATAATGATGTGTACTTATGCAAGCAGCCATGTCATACATGGCTGCTTTATTTCCGCTACTTTGTCATTAGCCTCAGCAGGTTTCCCTGCTTTTTACAGTTATACTATTTACTTATAATCTTCTTTGTGTCTCTGGCAATCATAAGCTCTTCATTTGTCGGCACAAGAAGAATTTTTACCTTTGCTCCTGCTTTTGACAAGTCGGTTTCCTTTCCTCTTACATTGTTCTTTGCTTCATCCAGCTCAATTCCGAGGAAGGACATATCCTTGCACACTTCTGATCTGATGTATCCGGAATTTTCTCCAAGTCCCGCTGTGAATATGATTGCATCAACACCGTTCATGACAGCTGCATATGCTCCTATGTATTTCTTTACCTTATGAACAAATACATCAAGAGCAAGCTTTGCTCTTACATTACCCTTTTCTGCAGCATCCTCGATATCTCTGAAATCACTGCTTACACCAGACATGCCCAATACACCTGACTTTTTGTTGAGTATTTCATCAACCTTGGCTACATTGATGTTTTCTTTTTCTGCAATATACTTAACTATTGCAGGATCTATGTCTCCGGATCTTGTTCCCATTGCGAGTCCCTCAAGAGGCGTAAAGCCCATACTGGTCTCTACAGACTTTCCGTGCTTTACTGCCGTAATGCTGGCACCATTTCCCAGGTGGCAGGTTATAAGCTTCAGCTGATCAATGGGCTTTCCAATCATTTCTGCTGCCCTCTCGGCAACGTATTTGTGGGATGTTCCATGGAAGCCATATCTTCTTATCTTGTACTTTTCATAGAATTCATAAGGTATGGCATATATGTATGCTTCCTTTGGCATAGTCTGATGGAATGCTGTATCAAATACTCCCACCATAGGAACATTTGGCATGATCTGTCTGCATGCTTCTATTCCCATGATATTCGGAGGATTATGCAAAGGAGCCACTTCTATGCACTCCTTCAATGCATTCATTACAGCTTCATTCAACATTACCGAATAAGCAAATTTCTCTCCTGCATGAACCACTCTATGTCCTACTGCGGATATCTCGCTCATGTCTTTAATTACACCGTAATTCGCATCAAGCAATGCATCAACGACTGTCTGTAAGGCTTCCTTGTGCGTCGGCATGGGTCTTTCTATTGATATTTTGTCTGAATCATTGGGCTGATGCTTTAATACAGAGCCCTCAATCCCTATTCTTTCTGCAAGACCCTTTGCGATAACTTCTTCATTTTGCATATCAACCAGCTGATACTTCAATGAAGAGCTGCCGCAGTTAATAACCAGAATTTTCATTAAATATGTACCTCCCCAAAAATAATATGAACAGTACTCTTTTCTATATAAATAACATTTTTCCTGCTTTTTGTGTAAAATAAATAACAAAGTATAATATAGTATTTCCTCTATTGATGTCTTAATTACACATATGCAAGTTCAAAATATGGTAGAATAGGATGTATTAGATGCAAGATACGAGATACGAGATGCGAGGATTTGGGCAAGGCTTTGAAGGTCTTCTCAAAACATGAGCTATATGCACATGCCAATACATAAATATTACATACTATAGGAGAGAGCTTTCATGAAAGTTGTTGGTATAATTTCAGAATATAATCCTTTCCATAATGGACATAAGTACCACATACAGGCAGCAAAGGAAGCCTGTGGTGCAGACTATACCGTCTGCATCATGAGCGGCAGCTTTGTACAAAGGGGAGAACCTGCCATATTTGACAAATGGTCCCGGGCGCAAACGGCTGTTATGAATGGTGCAGACCTTGTAATGGAGCTTCCCGTAGTATATGCCTGCCAGCCTGCAGAAATATTCGCATTGGGTGCAGTTAAAATATTTGATTCCATGGGGATCATAGATTATATCTGCTTCGGAAGTGAGCTTGGGGATACCGACACCCTGCACCAATTGGCAAAGCTGCTGAACAATGAACCCGATGCCTTCAAGCAGCTTCTCAGAACACAGCTTACACAAGGCATTTCTTATCCCAAAGCAGTATCAAAGGCCTTGTCCTCGTATTTAGGAGAAGAAGAACAAGCCCATACCGATGATATTTTGAGGAATCCCAATAATGTATTGGGTATTGAGTATATCAAGGCTCTGATGACCATGAACAGTACCATAGAGCCTGTTGCTGTGAAGCGTATTGCAAGCGGTTATAGCGATACCGGCATTACAAGTGATATAGCCAGTGCAACAGCAATCAGGCTTGAAATAAGCGCAAATGGAATTTCGGAAAAGGTCAGACAATCAATACCCGAAAACTCTGTTGGTATTATAGAAGCTTCTGTTGCTTCAAACAGGCATCCTTTATACCTGAATGACTTTTCCGATATATTGCTGTACAGGCTCAGACTGATTGATGAGGCAGAGCTCAGGAAATATATCAATGTCAGAGAAGGAATAGAGAACAGGCTTAAGAAACACGCGCAAACCTGCACCAGCAGTGAAGAACTGATCGAAGCAGTCAAGACAAAACGTTACACAAGGACTTATATACAGCGCCTTCTATGCCATCTTCTGCTGGATATTCAAAAAAGCGACATAGCATTATTCAAGGAAATAAATTGCCCTGCTTATATAAGAGTGCTGGCCTTTAATGAAAATGGAACAAAGCTTATAAAAGAGATAAAAAAGTGCTCACCATATCCGGTGATCTCAAAAGTGGCTGACTTTAGATGCCCGGACGAGCGAATCAAAAGAATGTTCGACTACGATATATTATCCACCGACATATATAACCTGGCATACAGAACCCCAGAATTCAAAAAGGGCTCAGAGGATTATCTGACTTCTCCGTATTATTATAGAGGTTAGTGTATACTTATATGTGGCTATAGACATGTCTGCTTCTATTTTGGGTATGCACTAGATTATTTTGGTATCCTCCTATCTATACATAAACTCAGTTCCCTCTAAATATAAATATATAGACCCTATTAATTATATTTAGAGGTATATCATGAACAAAAACAATATTTCCACCTTTACATATTCCATTATCTTCTGCCTGCTGGTGGCCTGCATAGTCATATATCCCAATGATGCCTTCACCGCCGCATCAGATGGCTTGAAGCTCTGGTTCAATGTGGTCTGCCCCGCGCTTCTCCCCTTTTTCATTTGTGTAGAAATACTAATAGGTCTGGGAATCGTCAGCTTCTTCGGATCTACTTTCAAATCCCTTATGAGGCCTGTGTTCAATGTACCCGGAGAAGGTTCTTTCGGCTTCTTCATGAGTATGTCCTCCGGATATCCTGTTGGTGCAAAGATAACTGCCAAGCTGCGTCAGGAAAAGCTTTGCACTCATATGGAGGGACAAAGGCTTCTAGGCTTGTGCAGCACTTCCGGACCACTGTTCATTATAGGAGCTGTTGCCACCGGCATCATGAACAACCCCGCCCTTGGCTTCTTTCTGGCAGTTTCCCATTACCTGTCTGCTGTTACTATAGGTTTTCTTATGAGATACTATGGCAAAGAAAAACCTGTAATAAAGAACGATAGTCTGTCCAATCCTCTAACTGATATGCTTGATTACAGAAGGAAAGACGGAAGGCCTATCGGAGTGCTGATGGGAGATGCGGTAAAAAATGGAGTAAATCTGATACTTATGATTGGCGGATTCATCATTTTCTTTTCAGTAATAACCAGCATGCTGAAATTATCGGGTTTTCTGAGCTTTTTTTCCATCATACTGTCAAAAGCATTTCCCTTTGAAACAGTCACTCCCGACATGGTATCCAGCTTTCTTATAGGCTTTTTGGAGGTTACCAATGGTGCAAAAGAGTGTGCCTTACTTCAAGTACCTCTGATATATAAGGCAATCATGGTAAGCTTTATGATCGGCTTTGGGGGGCTGTCGGTAAATGCACAGGTGATGAGCATAGTATCCGAAACCGACTTGAAATTCAGTGTTTACTTTATTTTCAAGCTGCTGCAGGGCATAATTGCAGCACTCTACTCATTTATCCTGATTACCTGGTTTTCTGATATGCAGGTGTTCAATTTATCCGGAATAGCCGGGACAGATATATGGGAGGCTACTGTAAATTATAATTGGATTCATGTCTTTATGAATTCAACTATAAATCTGCTGTTCATACTCGCTTTCATAATGGCTGTGTCTATTTTCAAACATAAAAAAAGGCCTTTTTCATCAAAGCCTTTTCGTATGTATTAGCTAATTATATCCATGAGCTTAACTTTTGAAGTTTTTAAGCTCATCCCTATTATTTTTTATCGTATCCATAACATTTGCTGCATGCTTTTCAAGCTCCGCCAGCAATTCATCCGCATAAGCCTTGGAGCCGAGCCTTATTTTCTTCGCATCTATCTGAGCGGCAATTATTACTTCCTTCGCCTGCTCGTTTGCCCTCTTCATAATATCGCTGTCATCGATAAGCTCCTGAACCTTCTTATCTGCTTCCTTCTTAAGGATCTCAGCCTCCCTCTCCGCTTCCGCAAGAATTCTTTGCCGTTCCTCCTTAATCCTGTGCATCTTTTCTTCACATTCTTTTCTTAGAGCTTCTGCTTCTTTTTTAGCTTCTATAAGTATTTTCTGTCTTTCTTCCTTGATCCATTGAGCCTGTTTTATCTCATCAGGCAGCTTTATTCTTATATCCTTTATAATTTCCTGCAGTTCATCCTTATTAATTACAGACTTACTGGACAACGGAAGATTGGGGGCCTTTTCCAATATATCCTCAAGGGCATCTAATAGCAACATAACCTCCATAATACCAACCTCCTATATATTTCGCGAAAAACACTTTATATTCTTAATTCAAATTCCGCGTAAATGCTTCCTTACTATTGCCATATGGGGCACTATTTAAATCTCTTATAAATTTCACCTTCTATGATCTCTGGTACCAAGCCTTTGATACAACCCCCAAGTCGTGCTACTTCCTTTACCAGGCTGGAGCTTAAGTATGAGTATTTGCTGCTGGTCATCATAAATACCGTCTCAATCTCCGGATTCAATTTCTTATTCATAAGAGCCATCTGCAATTCATATTCAAAATCTGAAACAGCTCTTAAGCCCTTTACTATTACATTGGCATTTTTACTTTTTGCATATTCAGTCAAGAGTCCCGTAAAGCTGTCGATTTCCACATTCTTCATAGCACCGCATGTTTTCTTCAGTATTTCAACTCTCTCTTCAACTGAAAAAAGAGGCTGCTTCTTAGGATTATTCAATACTGCCACTATAACCTTGTCAAAAAGCAACCCTGACCTTTCTATTATATCAATATGTCCATTGGTAGCAGGGTCAAAGCTTCCGGGACAAACTGCTATTCTCAAGCTTACTCCTCCTTCTGCTGCATTTGCTCATTTATATTATAAAAGGATAAGGTAGTGTTTCCATATTGTTTGATACGGCACATATGCAATTTACCCACTCTCTGTGGCATATCATCCCTTGAATCATGCTCCACTATAACCAACCCGGATTGTGCTATTATAGGATTCTTATCAAGCTCTTCCAAAGCAGCCTTAGCCATTCCAACGCTGTAAGGAGGATCAATGAATATAATATCAAACTGCTTGTTGTACTTGTGCAGCTTGCCTATTGCCGTAGAATAGTCCGTATGAAAAACCTCCACATTATCTTCCACATTCAAGTTTTTCAGGTTTCCCTTCAGCACCTTTATACTCTTTATGCTGGTATCAATAAAAACCACATGCTTTGCTCCACGGCTCAGCGCTTCAATACCTATACCCCCCGTGCCGCCGAACAAATCCAGAAAAATACTGTCAATTACAGTATCACCAAGTATATTAAACAAGGATTCCTTGACTTTGTCTGAAGTAGGTCTGATATCCGTACCTTCTATGGGGTCAAGTCTTCTCCCTCCGAACTCTCCTGCAATAACTCGCAAAGAATTAACCTCCTATGCATAAGGGACATTTTTAACAATTACATTTTAACATAAATACTATTATTATACAAAAATTTATTTGTATTTTATCACTTTTTGATGTATTTCTAACGGATTGCGTAAAAAAAGATAAAAAATAATACTTGAATAAAAAAAGCTCATATCGAACATCATATATGTTAGGGATGTTAGTTAATAGTGGGTTTGAGACTTTGTCTCACATTCACCCTGCAGAATTAATCCGTTTATTCGGGTACATTCTGAAAACTATATTTCCCCATAGAGCTCTTCCTTCAATTTCTCCTCTCCCGATACTGGTGTCAATTACTTTAGCATTATGCTCATAGTATTGTCACCAGTATTTTTTCTGCTTTTAAAAAAGAATGGCGTTGGCCTTGCCGGCCAACGCCTTTTGTTGTTTTATCTTCTTCCTGACATGCTTCTTTCTGCCTGTTCAATCATTCTTCTTACCATTTCTCCGCCAACTTTGCCGCACTCCCAGGATGTTTTATCTCCATTGTAACCTGTAAGATCTGTTCCTAATTCTGTTGCAATCTGATCCCTGAAAGTCCTTAAAGCAGCTTTTGCTTCCGGTACTAAAGTATTATTTGATGTACCAGTGTTTCTTTGCATATGTAGCACCTCCTGTTTCTTTTGCTAATATTAATTTACTCTATTTACATTTTTTTAAACTCAGTAATTTATGTTAACAAAGGAAAAAATATAATGTATTTGCTAACTTATGCAAAGATTTTGGTTGCACGTTACGCGTTTCGAATTACGCGATTTTTGAGCTCGTGCCCCATGCTTTAAGTAAAGGCTCCGAAGCATGGCTTAAATCTCGTATCCCGCATCTCGTATCTCGTATCTAATTAAGCGTTATTTCATCCAGTATCTTCTGGAATCTGCTGTCAAGTATGGTTTTCATCCGCTTGTACTCGACCTTTGAAAGCTTGTCATTTTCATATATGTATTCCACTGCTTCCTTTGAAAGCTTAAGAAGCTTCACATCACGGAATATATCAGCCAGCTTGAAGCCGGGAAGCCCATGCTGCCTTTGTCCCAGTATCTCTCCACTGCCTCTGAATTCCAGATCCTTCTCAGCCACCTCAAAGCCGTTTTCTATCTTTGTCATGTATTTAAGCCTTTCCTGTGCGGTTTCACTCTTAGTGTCAGATATAAGTATGCAGTAGGATTGGTCTCCGCCCCTTCCTACCCTTCCCCGCAGCTGGTGCAGCTGAGCCATACCGAACCGGTCGGCATCCTCTATAACCATTATGGTGGCATTAGGGATATTAACCCCTACTTCTATCACTGTAGTAGACACAAGTATTTGTGTTTCCTTTTCCCTGAAGCTCTCCATCACTTCATTCTTTTCATCTGCCTTCATTTTTCCATGGAGCAAGCCCACCTTATACTTTTTAAAATACTGTGTCTTTATTTCCTCGCTGTACTCCACTGCCGAGTTCAGCTCCAGCTTCTCCGACTCCTCCACGAGAGGACATACAAAATATGCCTGTCTTCCTGCGTCAAGCTCCTTTTTGACGAAATTCATCAGCCTTTCCTTCTTTGCAGTATCAATAAAATAAGTCTCCACCTTTTTCCTGCCTGGAGGCATTTCGTCTATGATTGATACATCAAGGTCCCCATATACGATAAGTGAAAGTGTCCTTGGTATCGGAGTTGCTGTCATTACCAGCATGTCAGGATTATCTCCCTTTGTTGAAAGCAGAGCCCTTTGCCTTACACCAAACCTGTGCTGCTCGTCAGTTATAACAAGACCAAGCTTGTTAAAGCTCACACTATTTTGTATGAGTGCATGAGTACCTACAACAATATCAACACTTCCGGCTTGCACCTCTGCCAGTACTTTCTCTTTCTCCTTGCCTGTCATGCTTCCCTTAAGCAGGCCTATTGTGATGCCGGTATCCTTGAACAACTGGTCAAGTGTGAGCATGTGTTGCTCAGCAAGAATCTCAGTAGGTGCCATCATAATACCCTGATATCCGCTTCTTACACATTTGAACAACGCAAGAGCAGCAACAGCCGTCTTTCCTGAGCCTACGTCTCCCTGCACCAGCCTGTTCATTATATTCGTGCTTTCCATATCCTTGCTTACCTCCTCAAAAACCCTCACTTGGGCAGCGGTAAGCTTAAAGGGCAATTTGGCTGCAAATTCCTGTGTTTCATCTATTTTGTCAAAGCTTATGCCTTTTTTTCCCTCATTGTTTATTCTTTTAATATGTATCAAGCCTGACTGCAGCATGAAAAACTCTTCAAATATGAGTCTTCTTCTTGCTAACTCCAGCTTATCAAGTGAATCAGGGAAATGTATGTTGTTAATGCAGAAATTTATTTCTGCAAGCCCGTATTTTTTTCGCAGTTCTTCAGGAAATACATCTGCCAGCTTCTCATTTATATGCTGCAAAGCTGCGAACAGTGCCTTTCTGATATCCTTCTGAGACAGTCCTTCCGTAAGTGAATAGTATGGTGCAATCCTCATCAGATTTACACTGCCTCCCGAAGTAACCTTCTCATATTCCGGTGTTTCCATGACAAGGTCCTTTCCTATGCGCTTTATTTTACCGTGCATTAGAACCTCATCGCCTTCCTTGAAGGTGCTTTTTATAAATCTATTGTTGAACCATACCACATTTAACTTTCCTGTATCATCATATACAGCTAGCTTTGTAATAATAAGATTGCTTTTTGTTCTGCCCTCCTGGGCTTTTCCTGCAATTCGCACTTTGACTGTGTAACTGACATCCGGCTTAAGATCCTTGATTTCGGTCGTTACACTCTTATCCTTATAGCCCCTTGGGTAATACTCCAGCAAATCCTCTATAGTGTTTAGGCCAAGCTTTTTAAAAAGCTTGGCCTTTGCCGGTCCTATTCCCTTTATGCTCTGTATGGAAATGTCCAAATAACTCATTTGTACACCTCTAAATACTTATTCTACTGAGAGTATATAATAATACAGCGGCTGCCCGCCGAAATGCAGCTCTATCTCACAGTCATTATAAAACTCGCCTATTTCTTCTGCCAGCTTCTGCGCTTCATTCTCGGTAACATCGCTGCCATAATATATGGAAATCAAGGAGGACTCTTCATCAATCATTTCCTCTAATACTTTATGGCTCACTTCCTTGATGTCCTTGCCTACTCCCTTGATTTTTCCTTCGACCATACCGAGTATATTGCCCTCTTCTATGTTAATACCATCATAATTGGAATTTCTCACTGCATAGGTTAAAAGTCCGGATTTTACACTTGCAATTGCTTTATTAATCTTTTTGGTGTTTTCCTCTATGTCTTTGTCATAGTCTAATGCCATAAGTGCCGATATCCCCTGTGGTATGGTCTTTGTGGTTACAACCACCACGTTTTTTTCTGCCAAAGTCTTTGCCTGGCTGGCTGCAAGTATGATATTACTGTTGTTTGGAAAAATAAAAACCGTTTCTGCGTTCACATTATTTACACTTTTCAATATATCCTCAGTACTTGGATTCATGGTTTGTCCACCCTCGATTATTTCACTTGCACCCAAATCTCTAAATATGTCCGATATACCGTCACCCATTGCAACAGCTATTGCTCCATACCTTTCCACTGGTTTTGGAGCTTCTTCTGCAGTTTCCTCGGCAGCTTTATATTCCTTTTCTTCAAACAGCAGTTCTCTATGCTGTTCCCTCATATTGTCTATCTTGATCCTGGAAAGCTCCCCGTATGTAAGGGCCAATTCCAGTACCTTGCCTGGATTATTGGTATGGATATGCACCTTTATGAGATTCTCATCACCTGCGATTACCAGTGAATCTCCAAATTCTGAAATCTCGTCTCTGCATTTTTCCAGCTCCACCTGTTTCCCTTTTATAAAAAACTCAGTACAATAGCCGAAGGTTATTTCCTCAGCTTTAAATACCGGTTTATCTTCTTTTTCACCCTGTTCTATTTCAGCAGCCTGTTTAAGCTCTAATAATTTTCCTGTTTTCAGCCCCTGATACATTCCTTCAAATATACATATGAGCCCTTTTCCTCCTGCATCAACCACTCCTGCATTCTTAAGCACTGGCAGCATTTCCGGAGTCTTCTGAAGTACTGCATTAGCTTTGCTTATTATTTCTTCCATAAATAGAACTGCATCATCGAAATTTCCGCAAATTCTGACCGCATGCTCTCCGGTTTCACGTATAACTGTCAGTATAGTCCCCTCAGTAGGCTTCATTATAGCTTTATATGCCGTATTGGAACCTTCCATAAGCGCGTATGCAAGTACTTTTGAATCTACACTGTTTTGATTTTTCAATGCCTTGGAAAAGCCTCTCCATATCTGTGAAAGTATAACACCGGAATTGCCTCTTGCCCCCATTAATGAACCATTGGCAGCAGCCTCAGCAACCGTATGTGCTTCATTGTCTCTGACTGATCTTATTTCCCTCACAGCCGACTGCATAGTAAGAGACATATTGGTACCTGTGTCTCCATCTGGTACAGGAAATACATTAAGCGCGTTAATAGGTCCTTTATTGTTTTCCAAATTGTTTGCCCCGGATATAATCATATTCTTAAGTTGCATACCATCAATATTTTGTGTTGACAAGATCTGAACCTCCTCATTCAAATTCGCCTCGACGAATTTGCGCGCCGATTTTGGTCACGTTTGCGTGACAATTACCTTTACAAAATCGTGTGCATCCGCCGGAGGCTATATCATATTCAGCAGAGTACCCTGTTGAATATGATATAGCTATACTCTGACGCCCTGTACATTGATATTGACTTTTTTAACCTTCAAACCAGTCAGATTTTCCAAAGTATATTTTACCTTACTGATTATGTTATCTGCAACAGTAGATATTTTCGTGCCAAATTCCACAACAATATATAAATCGATGTTTAACTCTTCACCTTCCGCAGTAACCTTTACACCTTTAGCAAGGTTGTCTCTTTTAAGAAGCTCAACCAGGCCGTCTTTTGCATTTTTGCTGGCCATTCCAACCAGGCCATAGCATTCAGTAGTTGCAAGTCCTGAAATGGTAGCCAAAACATCATCTGTTATGTTAATCTCACCGTACTGAGTTCTGTATCTGGCAGACATGCGATCTCCTCCCGCTTTTTATTTCTATTTTATATTATATGTATATTTAGTTCAACAAATAATATAATATATATCAGTTATCATAGGCGTACAAAACGTTCTTGTTTGTTCCCGGATTTGCACTATATCAATGCAAATACTTTTAAGACGCTTGACATAATAAATAATACTATAGATTGGGCGGTGAAGTAAAGTATTAAAAACAATTCCCCGGTCAATGTATGCTTGTCCGGTTACAAATCAGGAACAAACCATATATAAAAAAATAAAGTGGTTTTCGCGAAATGCATAGTTGCCATTTATAATGCATTATGTTAAAATATATTTGTTTTTATAAAACTCAAATACTATAAAAATGCTTAAAATAAATGACAGAGCGAATTATACTTAAGTTAAACACATCATGTGTAATTTGAGGCTCATTACCGAAGGAGGTGTATTTCATGGCAAGAAATTGCGAGGTTTGCGGAAAAGGTATGATTTCCGGGAACAAGGTAAGCCACTCTAACAGACGTAGTCGCAGAACCTGGTTACCCAACATCAGGACTGTTAAAGCTGTTGTAAACGGCACTCCACAGAGATTACATGTATGCACTAGATGCTTAAGATCAGGTAAAGTACAAAGAGCAGTATAATAAAGGCGCGGAAACGCGCTTTTTATCTTTTTTGTATTCTTTATCTTAAAACCTTATTAGGAATACCCCAATGCATATAAGACATATTGCGGAGAACATCACCCATCCTATCGTCGGAACTGTAACCGCAAAAAGTATACCCAATCCTATGCAGAATGCCAGGAATCCAAACAATCTTTTTCTTCTAAAAAAGCTCATATTTTACCTCCTCAAACTAAAAAACAGTTATACAGCAGATATCCAATAATTGCAACAAATGCTGCAACCAGAAAATACCACAGAAATATGGGCATAAACCTGGATATCAGGAATACCGATAGAATGATGCACAAGCCGCCGGCATATCTCTTGTAAGTATATCTCATCATTAACCACCCTAGCTTTAATTTTTTAAAGCAATCATTAAATTGGTCAAAAAAACGAATAAAACTCTACACTATATAATACTAATGCAGAGTCGTAATTGACACAGAAAATTAATTTTTTTTTTAGCTTGGGCTCTGAAGTATGGTTGCGCGTTACGCGTTTCGAGTTTCGCGTTTTAAGCAAGGCTTCGAAGCCTTGCTTGAATTCTAGCGACTAGCGACTAGCACCTAGTGACTACCCTAATCCTTCGCCTTGATTACCAGGAGATATCCTTTACTTATGCTTATTTCTACAGTCTCTTCTTCAAAGTAGTTGCTTACTCCGTAGGGATCTCCAAGCTCCATAACCGCATCCATAAGCTCATAATGAGCCCCTTTGGTACTTATACCCTCCACTTTATCAGTAAAAGGGATCAGCGAAAAGTAGTCGCCTTTATTTCCTTCCAGGATAATAGAATCCTTGATCATTCGGATATAATTCTTATTGTCCATTATGCTTATGGGTATGTTTCTTTCTATTCCAAGCTTCAGCAGGGAAATATTCGCTATCATATGGTCTATCCGGCTTCCTGTCGCTCCTAAAAGAATTATTTCCCTGGAGAAGGCAAGTGCAAATTCAACACATATATGAGTATCTGTCTTATCCTTGTCAGGTGGATACTGAACAACCTCTACGCCTTTTTTCCTGTAATAGTCTATATATCGGACTGCAGAGGAATCCATATCTCCTATTATTACATTGGGAATAAGCCCCATGTTTATGGCATGCCTTGTACCCCCATCTGCGCAGATGATCCGGTCAGCAGCTTGCACAATGTCATGGCAGAAGCTGTAATCATATATTTCTCCGCTGCTTATAATAACAGTCTTCATGTTTGCCTATTGCCCGCTTCCTTCATCATTTTAATTGCTGCAGATATGTCATTGGAATTAAAAATTGCTGAACCTGCAACTACTATGTTCGCTCCACTCTCAACCACCCTGCCGATATTGTCAAGCCCTACTCCCCCATCAACCTGCAAATCAACCTCAAGACCTCTGTTATCTATGAGACTTCTTACCTTTGCAATTTTCTCATAAGCAGAGCTAATGAACTTCTGTCCCCCAAAGCCGGGGTTTACGCTCATAATCAATACCATATCCAAATCCTCTATCACATGCTCCAAAACGTTGGTGGGAGTCGCAGGATTCAGTGACACTCCTGCCCTTTTACCCTCGCTCTTAATCATTTGTATAAGCCTGTGCAGATGGTCGGTGGCTTCTGTATGCACCGTGATTATATCAGCACCACTTGCTGCAAAATCCTTTATATACAACTCCGGGTTCTCTATCATCAAATGCACGTCAAATATCAGACTGCTCTTAAGTCTTAAGCTTTTTACAACAGCAGGGCCTATGGTGATATTCGGGACGAAATGTCCGTCCATAACGTCAACATGAAGCCAATCTGCTCCGGCTTCCTCCACTATCCTTACATCCCTTTCCAGATTTGCAAAGTCTGCTGATAATATAGATGGTGCTATCTTAATCATTGAATACCTCCTAGTAGGCGAGTTTTAAATTAGATATTCTTTTCTGCGGGCTGCTCGTGGGCATCCACGTGCAGTGTAGCAGAACTTATAGAATATCTTATTTAAAAACGTCGTAATTAAAGAACGTCACATTAATAACGTCTAGTGCTTTTCAGATCCTTTAACAGCGATATGTAGAAATCATATCTGGTTTCGCTTATTTTTCCTTCTTCTACAGCTTCCTTTATACCGCAGCTGGGTTCTTTGTCGTGTACACAGTCTTGAAAATAGCAGTCCTTGAAGCTTTCAAATTCCGGGAAACAGCTTTCCAGCTTTGAAAGCTCCAGTTCACCTATATCAAAAGAGGTGAACCCTGGTGTATCTGCTACCATACCACCCTTTTCCAGCTTGAGAAGCTCCACATGTCTGGTGGTGTGCGTACCCCTGTCGATTTTTTTGCTCAAATCCCCTGTTTTTAGCTGCAGCCCAGGTTGAATGCGATTAAGCAGCGATGATTTTCCCGCACCGGATGGGCCTGCAAAAACAGAAATCTTATTCTTAAGTAATTCTTCAATCTGTTCTATCCCTATATTCGCTTTTACACTTGTTATTATAACCTTATATGGAATGCTTTCCAGCATTTTTACTACTTCCAAGTATTTTTTCTCTTCGTCCAGGTCTATTTTATTAATGCAAACCACCGCATTCAGCTTCTTATACGCTGAATACACGAGAAACTTCTGCAAAAGCTCCATGTTTATATCAGGTTTTTTTGCTGCAAATACTATTATGGCCTGGTCAATATTGGCAACAGTTGGCCTGATTAACTGATTTTTCCTCTCCAGGATGTTAATTATATAACCTTGAAGGCTTTTCGGTTCAGCTTCAATTTCAACATAGTCCCCTATTAAAGGTGTTATATTCTTTATTCTGAATTTACCTCTTGCGCGGCATTCATATATTCCTTCTACAGTGTCAACATAGTAGAAGCCTCCGATGCCTTTTAAGATAACACCCTTTTGCATAAATTTCCTCCTGTTTAATCTATAAACCTATTAGAAAGTGTGAACCACGCTTTTATACAGACTGTCATTTATATAGACCTCAAAGGTAACTTTGCCTTCACCGCTTACCGGGATCTCCAGCGGACCGTCAGTTGATTTGTGAATAGTTTCATATATCCTGCTGCTTATTTCGCTCTGCACCTTGTATACCGTTACTTTCATGTTTTCAAGGTCTCCAGGCAGCGGGAACGTGAGCTTGAAGCTGGAACTGACAGGCTCCTGCTTTTGAGTGTTAACTACGAAATCCACAACACTCTTTCTGCTGACCTCGGTACCCGGCTTAATGCTCTGTTCCAATACTGTTTCTGCCGGATGCTCATTGTTGGTCTCATAAGTAATATTTCCTAAAATAAGATCTTTAACAATCAAATCGGTTTTAACATCCTCAATACCGGCTCCAATATAAGTAGGCATTACAAACTTCTCCGGACCAATGCTTATGACATAGTCTATAGTAGTACCCTCATCCACACTGATGCCTGCAGTTATGCTCTGTCTTATAACGAATCCATTGGGGTATTCGCTGTACTCCTGCTCAAGCTTTCCTTCCAACAGGTTTTCTCTTTCCAGTATCATTTTAACCTTATCATAGCTTTCTCCTACCAGATTAGGTATGACAACCTTCCTTGGTCCCTTGCTCACAACAGCCTTTACAGGGTTGGTTACCTTGTTTTTCTCGGTTGGCTTTGGGATCTGGCTTATTACGCTTCCCTCCGGGATATCCTTATTATGCACCCTTTCAGTTACTTCAAGTATAAGGCTAAGAGCCGCCAGATCATCCCGCGCTTCGTTCTCACTCATGTTCATAATGTCGGGAACTTCAACTTCCTTTACAGTAAAGAGACTGTTAACAAATAGTATACCGCCGCCTACCAGCAGTGCCAGCAGCAGTCCTCCTACAATCGCTGCAATAAGAAAAGCAACATTCTTCTTTTTCTTTTGGGGAGACTGTTCATTCCCTCCCGGGATTGATGGTATTGCATCTATTGAATAATCATCAATTACCAGCTTCCCTTCCTTTGCTTCTACTCTGTTCGCTTCTCCTCCGTCTGATTCTTCCTCTGTTTCAGCAGCAACATCCTTGTCTATAATCTTTATAGGCTCAAGTACCCTGGTATTCTCATCTACATACTTGTTTTTCTTTACAAAATCTCCGTTGGGCATTACCAGTGACTGTCTCAAATCATTTATAATCTCCGAAGCACTGTTATACCTCTTTGATACTTCCTTCTCCATACACTTCAGTATTATTGCCTCAATAGCCTTTGGTATCCTTCCATGGGCTTTTGAAGGAGGTACGGGTTCTTCCTGTATGTGCTTCAATGCTACGGCAATAGGAGATTCACCTTCAAAAGGCAGTCTCCCTGTAAGCATTTCATACATCACAACTCCAAGAGAGTATATGTCGGACTTTTCATCGGTATAGCCGCCTCTTGCCTGTTCAGGGGAGAAATAGTGCACGGAACCTATTACATTGCCTGTATTAGTAATCGTACTGGAAGACACCGCCCTGGCAATCCCAAAATCTGTTACTTTTACAGAATTGTCTTCTCTGATTAAAATATTATGGGATTTTATATCCCTGTGTACAATATGATTTTTATGGGCGTGGTCCAATGCATAACATATCTGAATTGCTATATTTGTTGCATACTCAACACCAAGAGTCCCCTTTCCCTTGATCAGCTCTTTAAGGGTCTGGCCTTTTATATATTCCATAACTATATAGTAGTTGTTGTTTTCAGTTCCTACATCATATATTCCCACAATATTTGGATGAGAAAGACTTGCCGCCGATTGAGCCTCCCGCTTGAACTTCTTGACAAATTCCTCATCTTCGGTAAATTCCGGCCTTAGAACCTTTACCGCCACAAATCTATTCAACAGCCTGCATTTTGCCTTATATACCAAGGCCATTCCACCGCCGCCGATTTTCTCCATTATTTCATATCTATCTCCCAATACCCTACCTACCAATATAGTCACCACCTTTACACATCTGGACAACTACTGCTGTTATGTTGTCAAAACCGCCTTTTTCCTTGGCTTTGTTGACCAGAAGCTCGCATACCTCATTCAAATCGGAGGTACTTACTACCGTATCAGCCATATACTCTTCATATACCACGTTTGACAACCCATCAGTACAAATCAAAATAAAATCACCATGCTGCATATCGCACCGGCTCACATCAGGCTCCAGAGTGTATTCAGTTCCCAGTGCCTTTGTAATGACATTCTTCTGTGGGTGATTATTCGCTTCCTCCGGTTTTATTGTTCCTGTCTTTATAAGCTCTGCAACCAGAGAATGATCCTCTGTAAGTCTTGTTATTTCATTCTCCCTTATTAGGTATATCCGGCTATCACCTACGTGTCCTATATACATGCTGTTCTCTTTTACCAGCACCATCGAAAGCGTAGTGCCCATACCTAAACAATTGCTTTTTATTATTGATGTCTTGTATACCTTTTCATTGGCATATACTATGGCATTTCTTATCAAATCCTGAATTTCCTTTTCCCCAAGCTTAAGTGTTTCTATATTATCGTTTATGTAGGAGGCTACCTCCTGTACCGCCATGGAGCTTGCCACCTCACCGGCATTATGGCCTCCCATTCCATCGGCAACTATGTACAAATATGAATCATCGATACCCTTAAGCTTCTCACACAGAAAACTGTCTTCATTTACTTTCCTGACCAGACCTATGTCCGTCTTACCGACTGACCTCATCAAATCACCTCTAACATTTAACAATAAACCTACTCATTCTATACTCATTCTGCAAAATATTTCGACATAATATGAAAAAAACCTTTAAGAAAATTAATTATTTTGGCGTGGGCCAAAAATAGATGCGAGATACGAGACTCGAGATACGAGTAATATAAGAAAATGCTTCGAAGCCTTACCTGAAAAGCTCGTATCTCGCATCTCGCATCTCGTATCTTTTATTTATTCATATTCTTCTGCCTGAGCTGGCCGCAGGCTGCATCTATTTCGCTGCCCAGCTCACGCCTTATTGTTGTCTCAATTCCAAAGCCTTCCAGAGCTTCCTTAAAAGAATTTATCCTGTCTTTAGACGCTTTTACAAATTCTTTTCCCTCAACCTTATTCACAGGAATAAGATTGACATGACAAAGCATTCCTTTTAGCAGTGTTCCCAATTTATGGGCATCTTTAGCACTGTCATTGATGTCTTTCATCAAGGCATATTCAAAGGTTACTCTCTTGTTAGTCAGCTTTATATAGTATTTGCATGCTTCCATTAGCTTCTCAATGTTATATTTCCTGTTCACAGGCATTATTTTGCTTCGTGTTTCGTCATCCGCCCCATGAAGTGATATGGCAAGAGTACATTGAAGGTTCTCATCGGCAAAATCATATATTCTCGGCACAATGCCCGAGGTTGAAAGGGTTATATGCCTTTGGCCTATGTTCAATCCTTTATCATGGTTAATTACCTTGATAAACTTCAAAACCTGATCATAGTTGTCAAAGGGCTCTCCTGTACCCATAAGTACAATATTGCCTATCCTCTCTCCAATATCTCTGGATACAGCCATAACCTCTTCAAGCATTTCTCCGCTGGTCATGGACCTTATAAGTCCTCCCACCGTTGAGGCACAGAATTCACAGGACATTCTGCAGCCTATCTGTGTGGATATGCATATAGTTTTGCCGTAGCTGTAGTCCATCAGTACGCACTCCACAGCATTGCCGTCTTCTAAACGAAGCAGGTACTTCCTGGTGTTATCCGTTTTAGAGTGCTGCATTGTCTCTTTCCATGCTCTTCCAATATAAAAATCTCTGTCTAGAAGCTCTATGAGGCTTTTGGGCAGATTGCTCATAACCTCAAAGGAGTCAACATCCTTGTAAATCCATTCAAAAATTTGTCCCGCTCTAAACTTAGGCAGTCCGTTGTCCTCAACATAAGCCAAAAGCTCATCATAATCCAAATCCTTGATATTCTTTCTGCTCTGCATATTATAAATTACCTCTTTCCTATTCTGGCAATAAAAAATCCATCCATTCCGTTAGTATTCGGAAAAAGCTCCAGATAGCCCTCTTCTGCACTTTCGCATATCAGGCTTTCAGGCAGCCTTCCTATTAAGCTCTCCAGCCGGAATTGTTGATTCCGGGACAAGAAATCCTTGACTACCATAATATTCTCCGTTTTATTAATTGTACAGGTGCTGTATATTAATGTGCCGCCGTATTTCACATACTTAGAAGCAATTTCCAGCATTTCTCTCTGCAGCTTAGCCAATTCCTTGAAATTATCCGGCTCCTTCTTCCACCTGAGGTCAGGCTTCCTTCGTATTACCCCCAACCCGCTGCATGGCGCATCTAAAAGAACCTTATCGAACTTTTCCAGTGAGTCCTCATCCAAATCCGTTGCATTGTACAGCTCTGTTCTTACAATGTTCACTCCAAGTCTTACGCAGCTTTCCTCCACAAGCCTCAGCTTATGCTGATGAACATCCCTGGCCACTATCTCCCCTTCATTTCCCATCAGCTCGGCTATATGTGTAGTCTTCCCCCCGGGAGCGCTGCACATATCAAGGATTATTTCACCAGGCTTGGGGTCAATAATGTGAGCCACAAGCATTGAACTTTCATCCTGTACCTGATAATAGCCCTTTTTGAAGGAATCCTTGTCTTCAATAGAGGAAGTACCTCTTATGTAAATTGCTTCAGGATTGTAGCTGCCCTCCCGGCACTCAATATTTTCTTCAGTAAGTATTTTGATAAGCTCCGATCTGCTTATTTTAAGCCTGTTGCACCGTATTGTGAAGGGCGGTGTTTCGTTATTAGCCTTCAAAAGCTCCCCGGTAAACTCCACTCCATAATCCTTCACCCATTTTTTGACCATCCATTCAGGATGTGAGTAAAACACAGAAAGATATTTGACAGCATCCTTTTCTCTATCCGGGTACTCCAGCTTTTCTTTGTTCCTGCTGATATTCCTCAGAACCCCATTTACAAACTTTACCGTACCCTCACGACTATGCTTTCTGGCCAATTCGGCACTTTCATTGCATACTGCTGAGTCAGGCACCCTGTCAAGAAATAGAATCTGGTATATTCCGCATCTTATAATGTCCTCAATCCAAGGCTCGATTTTACTATTTTTTGTGAACTGGGATTTTACCCAGTCAATACGGGTAAGATTTCTCAAGGTTCCATTCACTATTTCTGTAACAAGAGCTTTATCCAGCCTTTTCATTGAGCTTTCATCCAGCTCCTGCTTAACAGCAATATTCGAATAGGCTCCCTCCCTGAGAACCTTATATACTATTCTTACCGCTGCATCCCTTGCCAAATCAATATTTTTCATTCCCGTGGCTCCCTTAGGTGTATTTGAGTTTAATGCAAAAGCTACAGATAGACATATTACTATCTGTAGCTTTGAATATTATCATCCTAATCTCTTCTGCCTCTCAGAACCAGAAGCCTTACAAGCTGTATGACAGCCGTAAAGGTTGCAGCTACATAAGTCAGGGCAGCAGCTCTCAAAACCTCTCTGGCCGGTCCTATTTCATTGGATGGCACCAATCCGTTGCCTTCAAGAAGGGCTACCGCTCTGCTGCTGGCATTAAATTCCACCGGAAGAGTTATAACCTGGAAAGCAACTGCTGCCGAGAAAAGCAGTATTCCTATATCAATTAGATTCATCCAACTGAAAATGAATCCTCCGATTATAAAAAACCATGCAGCCCTGGAGCCAAAGGAAGCTACCGGTGCGATAGCATTTCTGATTATTAGGGGTGCATACCCTTCCAAATGCTGAATGGCATGACCGCACTCATGGGCAGCTACACCAACAGATGCGAGAGAATTACTGCTATACACATCCTGTGACAATCTTAATACTCTTTTTCTGGGATCATAGTGGTCTGAAAGCCTTCCACCAACAAGCTCCACAGGCACATCCTGAAGTCCGTTGGCATCCAACAGTCTCCTTGCAACCTCAAATCCGGTATGTCCATAGCTGTTTCTCACTTTAAGATATTTGTTGAAGGTAGAGGTTACTTTGGATTGTGCATATGCAGCCAGTATTATTGCAGGTATTAAAAATATAAAAGTAGGGTCTAAACCAAAACCATAACCGTAACCAAACATGTTTTTTTCCTCCTTCAGTCAATTATTAGATTTCTATAGCAATTATTCATATGCTCGACTTTGCTTTCCAATTGTGTTTTGTATCACGCTATTTTGGCTCGGAGCTCGTGCTATAACCCAGCTTTCAAAGCCTTACCCGAATTCTAGCGACTAGCGACCAGAGACTAGTGACTGAAATCTTACCCCAGCGTCACACCTTCTTTAATATCATGTCCTCTGAGATATGCTTCTACACTCATGCGCTTTTCATTCTCAAACTGCAGTTCTGTTATTTTGAGGCTTCCTGTACCACAGCTCACGACTATGCAGTCCTTTTCCACTCTTGTTATGCTTCCCCAATTTTCATGCTTCATTGCGGGCTCATAAACGTTGGCACTCATTATCTTGAATATTTTACCCGAGTAAGCGGAGAATGCACCCGGCCATGGATAAGTACCTCTTATCAGGTTTCTGATTTCTTCAGCATCCTTTGACCAGTCAATTTTCCCAAGGGCTTTGGTCATTATCGGAGCGTAGGTGGACTCTGCATTATCCTGTGGAATTCTCATAAAAGCTCCCTTTGTCAGAAGCTCCATGGTTTCTGATAAAACTGAAGCTCCAAGCTCCATCAACCTGTCGTGAAGCTCACCTGCTGTCTCATTTTCACCTATTACTGTCTCTTTTCTCAGAATCATATCCCCTGTATCAATTCCCTTGTCCATATACATGGTAGTGATACCTGTCATATGTTCTCCGTTTATTATACACCAGTTGATAGGTGCCGCACCTCTGTATTTGGGAAGAAGGGACCCATGAACATTGATGCAGCCCAAAGGTGGTATGTCAAGTATCACTTGAGAAAGCATCTGTCCGAAAGCAACTACAACTATGACATCAGGCTTCAAATCCTTCAGTATCTGCGTAAATTCCCTGGTCTTTATTCTATCCGGCTGGTATACAGGTATTCCTGCTTTTTCTGCCAGTACCTTAACCGGAGGTGGTGCAAGCTTTTTGCCTCTTCCCTTTGCCCGGTCCGGCTGAGTGACAACAGCTGCAATATCATGCTTCTGCGAAAGCAGCTCCCTAAGGCACGGAACTGCAAAATCAGGAGTCCCCATAAAAACTATTCTCATCTGCTGTCCTTCCCTTTCGATACTTATTCTTCCTTGTCGGATCTTTTGGTTATTGCTTTGTCGGTAAAAAGAATACCGTTCAAATGGTCAATCTCATGAGAAAATGCTATTGCCAAAAGCTCTGTCCCTGTCATCTCAAAGGTTTCGCCTTTTCTGTTCATTGCCCTTACAATTACCTTTGCAGGTCTTTTCACTTGTCCCCTTATACCCGGTATGCTGAGACAGCCTTCCTCTTCCAGCTGCTCTCCGCTTTCATAGACTATAACCGGGTTTATCAACTCTATAATACCTTCTCCGACATCAATTACAACAACTCTTCTCAATACCCCGACCTGAGGAGCGGCCAAGCCAACCCCTTCAGCCTTATGCATAGTATCCTTCATATCATCAAGCAATGTCAGAATTCTGTCATCAACGACATCTACCCTTCTTGACATCTTCCGTAATACTTCATCTCCATTTTTTCTAATAGTTCTAATAGCCATCTGCTTCCTCCTAAAAAAACAATTGTTGCGTGTTTCGCTTTACGCATATTGTGAGAATATTCTCCGAAGCCCTACCCTAACACTAGTATCTCGTATCTATCCTTACTATATCATACTTTGAGGATTCAAATCCATACTTATGCTTGTATTATACTGCCCTTCACCGCAGTTCCCGGATAAATCCTCCAGTATAGCCCTCAATACTTCTTCACTCTTGCTCTTAATTACTATTTGCCACCTGAACCTGTTTTTTATACGTGATATTATTGCTGCTGCAGGCCCTAATTTTTCTACATCAGAGTAATTCTTTATACCCTCATCTAAAAGAAGACTGATTTCATTGGCATATTTTATAACCTCGTTCTCCACCGTCCCGCTAATCATAATACTTGCTATGCTTGAAAAGGGCGGATATCCAAGCTCCTTCCTCAGCATTATTTCCTGCTGGTAAAAGCCCTTGTAATCATGATAACGGGCATATTCAATACTGTAATGCTCAGGACTATAAGTCTGTACAATTACACGGCCTTTCTTGGCAGCTCTGCCTGAACGCCCAGCCACTTGTGCGATCATCTGGAAAGTACGCTCCCCGGACCTGAAGTCGGGCAGGTTCAAGCTTGTATCTGCAGCTATTACACCTACCAGTGTGACATCCGGAAAATCCAGGCCTTTGGAAATCATCTGCGTTCCAAGAAGTACATTTGCTTCTCTTCTTCTATATTTGTCCAGGATCTCCTGGTGTGAATTCTTTCTTGAAGTAGTGTCTGCATCCATCCTCAGTACATTTTTAACCGAGAACTTTTTCTGGAACTCTTTTTCCAGCTTCTGTGTACCTACCCCGAAGTACTTTATCTTATCGCTTTTGCACTTTGGACATAAGTTAGGATTATCCCTTTCATATCCGCAGTAATGACATACAAGCTTTTCACTTTTCATATGATATGTCAGAGAAATACTGCACCGGGGACATTTCATCACGATTCCGCACTGCCTGCAGGATACAAAGGTAGAGTGACCTCTCCTGTTGAGGAACAGTATCATCTGATCTCCACTTTTTAGAGTATTGAGAATCGCTTCAGTCAGGCTGCTGCTGAATATCGTCTTGTTGCCGGACTTAAGCTCTTCCCTCATATCTACAACCTCAACCTCCGGCATCGGGCTTCCGTTTACCCTTGACTGAAGCTCGGCCAACCCGAGCTCTCCCGCTCTTGCTCTGTAATAAGTTTCAATAGAAGGGGTCGCAGATCCCAAAAGCAGGTGTGCACCTTCCAACCGGCATCTTTTTTCTGCTACCTCCCTGGTCAGGTACTTTGGCCTTATTTCTGATTTGTAGGTATGCTCATGCTCCTCGTCAATGATTATGATTCCCAGGGCTTTAAATGGAGCAAACACTGCCGAACGTGCTCCAATTGCCACCTTTACCATGCCTGCTTTAATTTTTCTCCACTCATCGTACTTCTCACCCTCAGAAAGACTGCTGTGCATAACAGCTATGTTGTCTCCAAAACGGTTCTTGAACCTCGAGACCATCTGTGGTGTCAAGGCTATTTCCGGCACCAGCATTATGGAATCCTTGCCCTGGCTCAGACACTCTTCTATCAGTTCAAGATATACCTCAGTCTTCCCGCTGCCGGTGACCCCATGAAGTACTACATCCTTACCCCTGGAAAAGAAGCTTCTTATGATTGTCAGAGCATTCAACTGGTCTTTCGAAAGCTCATGCTTTTTCTCGCTGTATACCTTGGAATCAACCTTCCTGTATTCGTCCCTTTCCTCAATCCTTATATGTCCTTTTTTCTCCATGGCCTTGACTGCCGAATCGCAGTCTCCGCATATTTCTTTAAGCTTTGCCAGAGAAATACCCGGGTTCTCCATGATCAATCCGTATATCTCCTTCTGCTTGCTTGCATTCTTCTTTAGCTCCAAGCTTGCACCTTCTGCCGGATACAGAAGCTTTGTGCTCTTTTTCCCGATCTTGTTTCCGATTCGCTGAAGCTTCTGAACAATTCCTGTTTCTATAAGTTTTTTCATATAATATTCTATTTTGAGGCCGCTGAAATATTCCTTTATATCCTCCAGCTTGGCACTTCCACCATTCAGTTCAAGAAATTCGACTATTTCCATTATACTGTTGGAATTAAACGCTGCAAGCTTTTCATATATATCCCCGCTATCTGAAAGCTCTATGCTATAGCTGCTTTTTGTCCTTACAGGAGAAGGCACAATAGCCTGTATAGCATCAATATAATAGCTCAGGTACTTTTTTTTCATCCACTCAGCCAATTCCACAAGCTTTGGTGACATTACAGGCTCATCGTCCAAAGCCCTGGCGACAGGCTTTATCCTTGAGACATTAAAATCAATACTGTCCTTTATGTCCAGTACATACCCCTCCAGCTGCTTATTCCCTACGCCGAAGGGCACAATGACCCTGCTGCCGATCTCTACTGCTTCTTCCATATCTTTTGGAATCAAGTAGCTGTATGTCCTGTCCGTCTCTTTGCACTTGTTCGCTACTATGACCTCTGCGTATAATTTTTTATCCAATGTCTTTTCCCCCAATGCAAGATACCTGTTCCCTTCGTCGCATTATAGTTAAAAAGCGTACGCTATGTACGCTTTATATCTCTTATTCTATCAAGAATTATATCTGCAACCTCCAGCTTTTTCTTAAGTGGTATGCTTTCAATATTTCCTTCCCTGTCTATAAGCTTCACTACATTGGTATCAGCTGCAAAACCTGCCCCCGATTCATTCAAATCATTGGCTACAATAAAATCCAGGTTTTTATTATTGACCTTAAGTGCTGCATTTTCAACAAGCTTCTCTGTCTCCATGGCAAAACCCACTATTATCTTATCACCTTTGATTTTTCCCAATTCATAAAGTATATCAGGGTTCTTCTTTAGCTTTAATTCAAACTCGGCTGATACCTTCTTTACTTTCTGGCTGTAAGAAGTCTGTGGTGCATAGTCCGCTACGGCAGCGGCTTTTATTACTATATCGCACCCCGAGAAAAGCTCCATTACCTTATTATGCATTTCCTCTGCGGATACAACATCATACCTTGTCACTCCCCACGGTGTTTCAAGGCTGACAGGTCCTGAGACAAGATGAACCCTTGCCCCCCTCTTTGCCGCCCTTTCTGCTATTGCATAGCCCATTTTCCCTGTAGAATGGTTGGAAATGAATCTTACGGGATCAATAGCTTCTCTTGTCGGTCCGGCAGTCACAAGTACGGTTTTACCGGCCAAATCCAGATTTGGACTTAATGCCTCAATAATAGCTCCTTCGATTACAGCCGGGTCAGCCATTTTACCTTTTCCCACATCACCGCAGGCCAGGCGCCCTTCTTCCGGTTCAATAAAACTATAGCCCAATTCCTTCAGAAGCTTAATATTTCTTTGAACCACAGGATTTTCATACATATTGCTGTTCATCGCAGGAACAATTATAACCTTTGCTTTAGTGGCCATAGCTGTTGTAGAAAGCATATCATCAGCAATTCCTCCTGCAAGCTTTCCAATTATGTTGGCAGTTGCAGGAGCAATTACAAGCACATCAGCCAGCTTTGCCATAGATATATGCTCTATTTCCCAGTACTTCGGGGCTTTAAACATATCTACAGCCACCTGGTTAAGTGACAGTGACTGAAAGGTAAGAGGAGTAACAAATTTGGCAGCCGAGTCCGTCATTATAACATGCACATCAGCACTCAGCTTTTTGAGCCTGCTGACCAGCTCGCACGCTTTATACGCAGCTATGCCTCCCGATACCCCCAGTACTATATTCTTTCCTTTAAGCATATTAATCACCTATACATTTTTACGGGATATACATTATTTTAGTCATTCATATCCCGCACAAACGTTTCCTTGGATGTTATCAATTCGCACCATACTCAAGTTATATTACAGGTGCATTTACTCTGCTGGTTTTTCCGGTTTGTTTCTCTCATATGCGATCTTTTCATCGTATATTTCATTTATTGCTATTGTCACCGGCTTATTCGATTCAACCTTTGTAAGCTTTTGCTGTCCGTCTACCAGCTGCCTTGCTCTCTTGGCGACAGCAACCACAAGAGTATACTTGCTGTCCACCTTTTCCAATAATGATGATAAAGTAGGATATATCATTTTATCCCTCCCTGAAATTCTCAAAATCAATATTACATCTTTTAATTCTGCACTTTTCTGCAGTGAGTATGCAGTTGATCTTTCCTGCTGCATCCCTTAAATCATCATTCACTACAACATAATCGTAGTTATATACATAGCTTATCTCACCATAAGCATTTTTCATCCTCTTGCATATATCCTGTTCAGTCTCTGTACCACGGCCTTCTATCCTTTTCCTCAGTTCCTTAAAGGAGGGAGGCATTATGAAAACAAATACAGCCTCATCAAAAACATGCTTTAACTTCATACCGCCCTGCACATCTATCTCCAGTATTACATTTTTCCCTTCCTCAAGCTTATCCATGACGTATTTTTTGGGAGTTCCATAATAATTGTCGTGAACCTTTGCGTATTCAATAAACTCTCCATCCTCAACCATCTTGATAAACTCCTGCTTCTCCATAAAAAAGTAATTTACCCCTTCAACTTCTCCTTCACGCGGCTTTCTGGTCGTCGCTGAAACAGAAAGCTCAAGGTTTTCACTGTAACCGTGAAGGAGTTCTCTGCATATAGTGCCTTTGCCTGCACCTGAAGGCCCAGATATAACAATAAGCAGCCCCTTACTATTCATATTTCCCTCCGCTTTTATTCCTCTGTTGTAACTTCTTCACTTTCTTCTGCTTCACGGTCTACAAGTCTGTGCGCTACTGTTTCCGGCTGTACTGCAGAAAGAATTATATGATCGCTGTCCGTTATTATGACTGCTCTTGTTCTTCTGCCGTATGTAGCATCAATCAGCATTCCCCTGTCCCGCGCTTCCTGTATTATCCTCTTTATTGGCGCTGATTCAGGACTGACTATTGCAACCAGCCTGTTTGCCGATACTATATTGCCAAATCCGATATTTATCAATTTTATACCCATTTTTTACCTCCAGTTATTCAATATTTTGCACTTGTTCTCTTATTTTCTCAATTTCTGTCTTAATGCTTATTACGTTATTCAGTATACTCAGATCAGTAATCTTTGAACCTATGGTATTTACTTCCCTGTTCATCTCCTGTATTATGAAGTCCAGCTTTTTGCCTACAGACCCATTGAAATTAAGCGCTTTCCTCAGTTCGTCCATATGACTCTCAAGCCTTACTATTTCTTCATCTATACTTGATTTATCGGCAAATATCGCTACTTCTGTAATGAGTCTGTTTTCATCAATAGGTATATCCTTCGTAAGTTCTTTTATTCTATCATATAACTTGTTTCTATATTCATCAACTATACTGTAAGATTTTCCCTTGATGTTTTCTACAAAACCCTTTACATTTACAAGCTTTTCAAGAAGGTCGTTCTTAAGCCTTTCCCCTTCCCGCTGCCTCATCTCGACTAGTGCTTTAAAAGCCATGTCCAATGCTTTCTGAAGTATGAGCCACAATTCCTCCATGTCCTGCTCAACAGTTTCGAGAGTCATAATATCCGGAAACCTTGTAAGCAGAGACAAACTGATATCATCTCTGATTGTGAACATCTCTTTGAGGGTGTTGAGAGAATCTACATAAGCCTTTGCAAGGTTGGTATCCAGCTTCACTTGTGAGCTCTGTCCAAAGGTGCTGTAGTTTATGTACACATCGACCTTGCCTCTGCTTATCCTTTCACCCACAAATTCCCGGACCTTCTCTTCCAATACAGACATTGCTCTTGGTATTCTGACCGATATATCGCCGTATCTGTGATTGACAGACCTTACATCAACGGAAAAAGTACTAGTGCCCTGACTGAATTCTCCTCTTCCAAAGCCCGTCATGCTTTTAATCAAATCCATCATCCTTCCGTTATTTGATAATATTCACTTTACTAAAATTCCCTTCATGATATTGCAACTCTTCATCTTCTATTTAACGAGAAAATATCGCTGTATGGGGGCACTCCCATAAGGAGATTTGCTATTGCAAACCCTTCCCCTTTATACACCTTCTGCGATTTATATTGTATTATAACATATAAATGTATTATTAAACATATACCAGGCAAAATATTTTGATTCTTTTTGATTTGCTTGATATATCTCCAATTTACTGAATAATTCACGAATTATCGGTGTCCGAAAGTTAACTTGCGGCTAAATCTGCCCTTTGTAGTAAAGAATCTCATATAGTGATATAATAAAATAGGTTCTATTAACTTGCATAGCAACCTTCGAAGCCCTACCCAAAATCTAGCGACCAGAGACTAGCGACTAGCGACTAGCGACTAAAAACTCATGTCTTATGCAAGACGCAGTCTTATATATACGTGCTATAACATGAAATAGGAGGTGTAATATATGCCTTTTGACGGTTCAGTAGTTAATTCAATAGTTCATGAATTGAATAAAAAGCTGGTAAATGGGAAAATCGAAAAAGTGTATCAGCCGGAAAAGGATGAGCTGTTGATATATATAAGGAGCTTCAGAGACACTTACAGGCTGTTGTTAAGTGCCAGCTCCATGTATCCCAGAGTGCATCTGACAGAGGAGAACAAATCTAATCCAAGCGTTCCCCCTTCCTTTTGCATGCTTCTGAGAAAGCATCTTTTAGGCGGACGTATAATATCTGTCAGGCAGCCTGAGTTTGAAAGAATAATCGAAATAGACATAGATTCTACAGATGAGTTGGGCTACAGTACCCACAAAACCCTTGTGGCAGAAATTATGGGCAGACACAGCAATATCATTTTTATCAATAAGCCGACAGGGAAGATCATCGACAGCATAAAGAGAGTCAGCTTTGAAATAAGCAGTGTAAGAGAGATACTTCCCGGCATGGAATATGAATATCCCCCTTCCGGTGAAAAGACTGACCCCCTGATTGCCTCAAAGGAGAGCTTCATTGACAGGATAGCGAAGATTCCCGGCAGTATAAAAGCTGATAAATATCTGGTGAGTGCCTATAATGGTATCAGTCCTGCCGTCGCGCGGGATATCTGTTTAAAAGCCGAAGTAGATAGCGATTCAGATATGAAGCAATGCAGCGACGAGCTTATACTTAAGCTCTACACTGCATTTTCAAGCTTTCAGGAAGCTGTAATTAACGCTTCCTTCAAACCCAACATAGTGTACAAGGATGGCAAGGCTTCCGACTTTTCCTGCTTTGCCCTTGATATTTACAAGAGCTATGATAAGCAGGACTTTCCCGGTATGAGTGAGACAGTTGAAAGGTTTTATCATCAAAAGGATCAAAAGGACAGGATAAAACAGAAGTCCGGTGACATACACAAAATTATTTCCAACAGGCTGGACCGCTGCTATAAGAAGCTTGAGGTATTGGGCGGCGAGCTTCAGGAAGCCGCAGATTCAGAGAAGTATAAGATATATGGTGATCTTATAATGTCCAATATATATGATCTGCATAAGGGTCAGGAAAAAACAAGGCTCCAGAACTACTACTCCCCTGAGGGTGAATTTGTGGAAATTTCCATGGATTCCCGTCTTTCCCCCTCAGCGAATGCCCAGAGATATTATAAGCATTACAACAAATCCAAGAATGCCGTAAACAAGATAAAAGTTCAGATTGAAGAGAACAAGCAGGAAATAATGTACCTTGAAACACAGCTTGATAACCTTGATAAATGCACTGAAGAGCTGGAAATCGAAGAAATAAGAAATGAGCTGGCTGAACAAGGCTATATAAAAGCAAAAAAAGCTGCGAAGAACAAGAAGGTCAAGGCATCCGAGCCTATGCGCTTCATGTCTTCATCAGGCTTCGAGATATACGTGGGAAAAAACAATGTTCAGAATGACTACCTTACCCTCAAATTTGCAGTCAACCAGGATGTCTGGCTTCATACAAAGGATATACCCGGCTCCCATGTGATAATAAAAACTGAAGGTAAGGATGTGGATGATGCTACCCTTGAAGAAGCTGCAAACCTGGCTGCATTTTACAGCAAGGGCAGGATGTCCTCCAAGGTGCCTGTGGACTACACAAGAAGAAAGAATGTGAAAAAGCCGGGTGGTGCCAAGCCGGGAATGGTAATATATGATAACTTCTATACCTTGTATATGACACCCGATGAAGGGAAGATAAACAACATGAAAAGATAAAAGGGAGTAGCGAAACTTCGAGTTTCGTTACTCCCTCTTTTGTATAGTTCTACTGTATTATAGTTTCTTGGAAAATATTGCAAGTACTGCGATAACCAAGAGTCCAAATATCATCAAGCTTTTTTGAGCTATTGATGTAATACCTACAAATGCAACAATTGCAATTGCAACAGGTATTACATACTTTATCAAGCTATACCAAACATCAAACAATCCAAATGCTACTGTTCCACCATTTGTAAGCTCATCTTTAAGGTCTTCCTTCTTCATAACCCATCCGACAAAGATTGCAAGCAGCATTCCGCCGATTGCCAGGAATATCTTGTCAGTGAGAATATCAAAGAAGTCAAAGAATCCAACTCCAAATAATTTAACACCTGACAGAGTACCCATGGACAGTGAAGATAGTATGCACAGTACCGCCATGATTGCAGAAGAAGCATAAACAGCAGATTTTCTTGCCATTTTCTTCTGGTCAATCAAGTATGCAACAACAACTTCCAGCAAGGATACTGAAGAGGTAAGAGCTGCAACGAACAAAGCTATGAAGAATATGGCGGAGAATAACACTCCGATTCCGCCCATTTGCGCAAATATACTTGGTACAACTACGAAAACAAGACCTGGGCCTTGTGCCGGTTCCATTCCAAATGCAAACAATGCAGGGAATATTGCAATACCGGCCATTATAGCAACACCAGTATCCATTAAGGTTACTATTAAAGCGTTGTTCGGAAGTTTTTCTTCCTTTTTGAGGTAACTACCGTAAGTAATCATGCAGCCCATACCAAGGCTGAGTGAGAAGAATGCCTGCCCTAACGCAGCCAGGAAGGTTTGCCCGGTTACCATTGACCAGTCAGGCTTAAACAGGAATGAAAGCCCTGCGCCTGAACCTGGAAGACTGACACTTCTAATAATTATAAATACAAGAAGCGCAAACAACGTAGGCATCAGCACTTTGCCTGCCTTTTCAATACCGCCGGCAACACCTTTTGCAACTATTAATACATTTACTGCCAAGAAAACAAGCATCCATGCCAATGGGGCAACAGGTGATGTTATAAAACCTCCAAAGACATCTCCTAATGCTTCAGGAGCAGCCAGCAGCCCGGTAAAGGATTTGGCCAGATAAGCAAGCGACCATCCGCCAACTACGGGATAGAAGCCCATTATAAAGAATCCGCTGAGAACTCCCAATGCTCCGGCAAAGGTCCATTTGTCGCTATGGCTTTTGTAAGCACCGACTGCTGCGAGTCCACTTCTTCTACCAACTGCAAGTTCGGCGGTCATAATGGAAAGTCCGATAAGTAAAACACAAACCAAATAAATAACAATAAATGCGCCTCCACCGTTTGCACCGGTCAGATAAGGGAATCTCCAGATATTACCGAGTCCGACTGCTGAACCAGCTGCAGCCATAATAAAGCCAAACCTAGACCCCCAGTTTTCTCTTTTTTCAGTCATTAAATATACCTCCTTTTTTTGTGTTATATTTATATTACCTTGATTTTTCAAAAAATTCAATAATCATTATTCAATTTTTAATAATCCATTACCATATTTTTGTAATTGCTTTACTTTTATCCCCATACTTCCTTTGTTTTTTCAATGGGTCTATGGAATTATTGTTAAATAAATATTTATGAACATTTTATGAATAGTATATGAACATTTTTTCATATACTATGAGATTATCCTTTATTATAAATTTCTGCTTCCGGGTTTTACTGCCACAGATCCGGATTTACACATAGGGCATTCCTCAGGGTCGAAGGTGTCTATCTCAAATTTCATCGCACTTTTAAAGGGTACATCAAACAAAGCCCTGCCGCCGCTTCTATCTACTACGCTGGCAACACCTACTACTTCTCCCCCTACTCTGCGCACCACATCGATTACTTCCTTTACAGAGCCCCCTGTAGTGATTACATCCTCCACCACCAGCACTCTCGAACCAGGTTTTATCTCAAAGCCTCGTCTCAATGTCATAGCCCCGTTTTCCCTCTCTGCAAAAAGTGCCCTTACCTCCAGCTGTCTTGCCACTTCGTAAGCCAGTATTATGCCGCCCACCGCAGGCCCTATTACTATATCTATGTCATAGCCGTCATATTTTTCAGCCAGTGCTTTTGAAATTTCTGCGCTTATATCCGGATGCTGGAATATCTTTGCACACTGCATATATTTGTTGCTGTGCTTCCCTGAAGTGAGAAGAAAATGTCCTGTCTGCAGTACCCCTGTCTTTTCCAGAATTTCATTCATCATTTTTTTATTAAGCATTTGTTATCTCCTCCATATTTTTATTAGTCTCTAGTCATTAGTCACTAGTCACTAGTCGCTTGAATTCTAGCAAGGCTTCGAAGCCTTTGCTTGGATCTCGAGACTAGAGACCCGAGACTAGTGACTAGTATTTTATATTACCTTTTAGTTCATGTATATTGTCAAATTTGTTTTTTATGAGATATTCCTTTATTCCCTCTGCCACCTCCAAGGGTGCATAGGGGTTTAGAAAGTTTGCTGTTCCTATAGACACTGCATCGGCACCGGCCAGAATGAACTCCACTGCGTCCTCCCAATTACTTATGCCGCCCATTCCTATTACAGGGATGTTCACAGCCTGTGCCACCTGCCACACCATTCTTAAGGCCACCGGCTTGACAGCAGGACCGGAAAGCCCTCCTACCGTATTTGCAAGTACAGGCTTTCTTGTTTTTATATCTATTGCCATTCCCAACAGCGTATTTATCAGGGATAAAGCATCTGCCCCCGCCTCCTGGGCTGCCAGTGCAATTTCCCTTATGTCGGTTACATTGGGAGACAGCTTTACTATAAGAGGTACCTTGCAGTATTCCTTTACGCTTCTGGTTATATTATACACTGATTCACACTTGATTCCAAAGGCTACCCCGCCTTCCTTCACATTAGGACAGGATATGTTCAGCTCTATCCCATCCACACGGCTGCCAAGGCTCTCGGTCATTTTACAGTACTCTTCAACTGTATTCCCTGCAATATTTGCAATAACTGCTGTATCATACTGACGCAGAAACGGCAGCTCCTTATCAAGAAAATATTTCACCCCCGGATTCTGTAACCCGACACTGTTAAGTATACCGGCGGAAGTCTCTGCTATTCTAGGAGGTTTGTTTCCCTCTCTGGGCTCTAAGGTAAGCCCTTTTACAACAATTCCTCCAAGCTTGCTCAAATCATAAAATTTGGCATATTCCCTGCCGAATCCGAAGGTTCCAGAGGCAGTGATCACCGGGTTCTTGAGCTTGATGCCTGCCAAATCCACCTTTATATCAGTCATAGAGATCCACCTCCCCAGCCTCAAATACCGGTCCGTCAGTACATGCCTTCTTGTAGTGCCATGCATCCCCTTCTTTAATCCTGCAGGCGCAAACCAGGCATGCTCCTATACCGCAGCCCATCCTTTCCTCTATGGATACAAAGCATTGTACCGAGCTTCTCTCACAAAGCTCCTTGACCTTTTGCATCATTAGCTTTGGTCCACAGGTATATACTATGTCATATTCACCTATGTCCTTTATAATATCTGTCACATAGCCCCTGCTTCCCGTACTTCCGTCCTCTGTGGCTATAAACAGTTCCTTGCAGAGGGATTTGTATTCATCAAGCTTAAAAGTACTGCACCTGAAGCCAATATATGCATCGCAGTCTGAAAGCTTGGAGGCCAACTCCAATAAAGGAGCCACACCCATTCCTCCGCCTATTACAGCGCACTTCTTGCCGGGGAACAAAGTAAAACCGTTTCCTAAAGGGCCCATTACGTCTATATCTTCACCCTTTCTTAATAAAGTCATTTCCTTTGTTCCTTTTCCAATAATCTGGTAAACAACAGATATATGTCCCAAATCCCTGTAAATCCTGCTTATACTTATAGGCCTTCTCAAAAGCGGGTCAATACCGGCTTTCACCCTTATATGCAGGAATTGTCCCGGCTTGGCCTCCTGGGCTATTTCCGGACACTCAATAACCATTTCAAAAATATCCCGGCACAGTTTTCTGTTCTCTACAATTTTCCCAATATACCGCATATTCTTTTCTACTCCTACCATGCAATTTTCCCTGTTTTCACAAGGGAATCATTTATATCATCCCTCATAGCTATTGCCGCTTCCCTGGCTGCCAATCCGAATTCCTTTTCCTTGAACCTTTTACCATACTCTGCATTCTTGTATGCTGCAATTATGCCTCTTGAAGAATTGACAAGGGCTCCAAGTCCATCCTCATTGAAGCACACTGCCGCATCCTCTGCCGTTCCCCCCTGTGCTCCATAGCCGGGCACAAGGAAATAGACCTTTTTCATAAGCTCTCTGAGCTTTTTTCCATCACTTTTGAAAGTCGCTCCAACAACTGCTCCGATTGAGCTGTAGCCGTATTTTCCTATCAACCCTTCCCCCAGCTTTACTACCAGCTCTGCCACATGCTCATAAACCTTCTTTCCTCCGGCTTCCAGGTCCTGTATATCCACTGAAGATTTATTTGAAGTTTTCACAAGTACATAAAGTCCTTTTCCATTCTTCCCGCAGTTTTTAATAAAAGGCATTATCGAGTCTGTGCCAAAGTATGGGTTTATAGTTATACAATCGGTTTCCACCGACCATTCATTATTGCCAAGATAAAAATCCGAGTAAGCTTCTGCTGTGGAACCTATATCGCTCCTTTTAACATCACCTACTACAAGCAGGCCTTTTGACTTTGCATATTCACAGGTTTTCATGTAGCATTCAAACCCCGCTGTACCATATTGCTCATAAAATGCTATCTGGGGCTTTACGGCGGGTATCATATCATATACATTGTCTATTATCTCTTTGTTAAAGTTGAAAAATGCTTCAGCAATCTGCTTGGCACTGCTTTTTTGCGTCCCCCCTCCGCAAAACTCATTTAAAATATGCTCCGGGATATAATCAAGTCTTGGGTCCAGACCTACAATTGTGTGATTCCGGCATTTTATAACCTTTTCAATTAATTTGTCCGTGAACAAGTAAATCCCTCCTATTATATATTTCGCGAAAAACATTTTACATTCTTAATTCAGATTTCTCGTAAGCTATTCTGCCGCTTACTATTGTGTACATTACATCTCCTGTATAGCTTCTTCCGTGAAAGGGCGTATTTTTACCCTTTGAAAGCATACTCTCCCTGTCAACCGTTATTTTCCTTGCTGTGTCAACTATAGCCAAATCGGCAGTCATGCCTTCCTTTATTGCTCCTGCATCCAGCTGTAATAGTTTTGCAGGATTGCTGCTCATCCTCCCAACCATTTCCTTCAGGGTGAGAACACCTGCTTCCACCAGCACAGTATAGCAAACTGGAAATGCAGTCTCTATCCCTGATATTCCAAAGGCTGAGCTGTAAAAATCCTCACCCTTCTCATTCTTGTGGTGAGGGGCATGATCTGTTGCTATTACATCTACAGTACCATCCTTAAGAGCTTCCTTCAGAGCTTCAACATCCTTTGCAGTCCTTAAGGGCGGATTCACCTTGCAGTCGGTGAAGCCCGGGATGATTATATCTTCTGTCAGACCTATGTGGTGTGGTGTCACCTCGCAGGTGACCTTAATCCCCTTGTCCTTAGCCGTTCTAATTATTTCTACAGATCCGGCGGTACTGACATGGGCAATATGTATCCGTGAATCGGTCTCTTCGGCGATCATGATGTCTCTCATTACATTAAGCTCCTCAGAAAGCGGGTGTATACCCTTGATTCCAAGCTGATCCGCTTTCTTGCCTGAGTTTACCGCACCTCCTTCTGCCAGACTCAGTTCCTCACAATGGTCTATTATCAACCAGTTATTGTCCTTAGCCGTAAGAAGCGCTTTCCTCAAGAAAGCAGCAGTCATCACAGGCTTTCCATCATCAGAAAATGCAGCCGCACCTATTTCCCTGAGCTTTTTCATGTCTGTAAGCTCTATACTCTTCTGTCCCTTGGAAATTGCTGCAATCGGATACACATTAACTGCCGCATCCTTTTCTATGATGTCCAGCAGGCTGCGTAATGAATCCTCATCATCTGTTATAGGCTTGGTATTAGGCATGCAGCAGACAGTTGTGTACCCACCCCTTGCAGCAGCCCTGGTACCCGAGTATACTGTCTCCTTATACTCAAAGCCCGGCTCTCTCAGATGGACATGCATATCTACAAATCCCGGAAGTACGTGAAGCCCCTTTGCATCTATCACCCGGTCAGCCTCCCGGTCAATTGCAGGCTTGATCTGAATAATTAATCCATCTTCAATATAGATATCATTAATCCCTTCATAAATATTCACCGGATCTACAATGCTGCAATGCTTTATAAGCAGTCTCATATAACAGTCCTCCTTTTTCACAAGAAAAAAGAGTAGCAAAAGCAATCTACTCTTATTCTCCTAACAATACTCCGTCCCTGCCATCCGCTTCCATGACATTGACTATAACCATCTCGCTTCTTGATGTAGGGACATTCTTCCCTACATAGTCAGCTCTTATCGGAAACTCCCTATGACCCCTGTCTACCAGTACAGCCAGCTGTATGCTCAGGGGTCTGCCGATATCCACAATGGCATCCATTGCAGCCCTCACCGTTCTCCCTGTATACAGCACATCATCAACAAGTATCACCTTTCTGCCTGTAATATCAAAGCTGATATCAGTAGTATTCTCCCGGGGCATATCCTTTATATCCTTGATATCATCCCTGTAGCTGGTAATGTCAAGAGAACCGACAGGCAGCCCGATACCTTCAATGCTTCTTATTTTCTCACACAGCCTTTTAGCCAAGGTAACCCCACGGGTTTTAATACCAAGCAGCACCAGGTCATCAGCACCCTTGTTTCTTTCTATTATCTCATGAGTTATCCTGGTAAGCGCTCTATCCAACGCTTTCTGATCCATTATTTCAGTCTTGATCTTCATTATGCTTCCTCCATAATTCTATCTGAAAAATGCAAAAAATCTGCCTCGAGGCAGATTAAAGGTGTATTGCTATGATCCCTTCCATGCCTCACCGGACAAGTTTAAAGGCTCGTTTTAATAGATTCTAACACAGCACTGATATTTTGTCTATAGGTTTTTGCTCCTTAAAGTCCTCAATATGCTTTCAAAGTAGTCAGGAAGCGGAGCTTCAAATTCTACATATTCTTTCCAGGCAGGATGCAAAAAACCGAGTGTCTTGGCATGGAGCAGCTGTCCATTGGTATCGAACCGCTGCTTTTTATATCCATATACCGTGTCCCCTACAACGGGATGCCCTAAATATGCCATATGGACTCTTATCTGATGTGTCCTTCCTGTTTCCAGCACCGCTTCTATCAAGGTGTGATTCTCAAACTGCTCAAGCACCCTATAGTGGGTAATGGCCTTTTTGCCGTTAATGCTGACAACTGCCATCTGCTTTCTGTCTCTGGGATTCCTTCCGATTAGGGTTTCAACGGTTCCACTTTCACTTTTCAACCTGCCCTCCAGGAGTGCAATATATTTTCTGGTTATGGTATGCTCCTTAAACTGCTCCGACAGGGAAAGATGTGCCTCATTGGTCTTTGCTATCACAATTATACCGGAAGTATCCTTGTCTATTCTATGTACTATTCCAGGCCTCATCACACCATTTATTCCGGTGAGACTATTATAATCAGACAGGCTTCTGCAGTGCTCCAACAGCGCATTAACAACAGTGCCGGAATAGTTTCCATGGGCGGGATGCACTACCATTCCCTGGTGTTTGTTGATTATTATGATGTCGTCATCCTCATGAACTATGTCCAAATCTATTTTTTCAGGCTCTGCCTCAAGAGGAACAGGGTCAGGAATGACAGCCTCCAAATGGTCTCCTTTACGGAGCTTTAGATTTGACTTTGCACTTTTTCCGTTGACCTTGCAGCTCCCCTCATCAATAAGCTTTTGCATATATGTTCTGGAGTATCCATCTATTTTTTCAGAAAGAAAGGAATCCAGCCTTTTCCCCGCTTCCTCCGGTTCAATATTAAATTCTCTGACCTCCACAAATATCACCTCCCCACGGACGCCCAATGAGCGCCCCTACACCCCTGAACCTCGAGTCTCGCATCTCATATCTCGCATCTATATTTTAATATTCTTATCAAATACCAAAATCAGGCTGAGAAGTATCGCACCCACCACTATTGCCGAATCTGCCAGATTAAAAACCGGAGGGAATATAGTAAAAGATAAATAGTCTATAACATATCCAAGTCTTATTCTGTCAATAAGGTTGCCGATTGCGCCTCCAAGTATCAATGACAGGCATATCGTCAAAGAGATGCTTTTACTATGGAACTTGTAAATCACAAATGAGATCAATACTGATATTATGCATTGGGTAATTATGAAAAACAAGGTTTTGTTTTTGAACATCCCAAAGGCAATTCCATAATTCTCAACATAAACAAGATGGAAAAAATTCTTGATTACTGTAATCTGTCCACTTGCCAGTGCTTTCACCAGTGTACTCTTAATAATCTGATCCAAAGCAATAATAGCTGCTACAATAAAAATAGGATACAAAGAAATTCCCCCTTAAAACATAAATAAGTACTGCCTAAAAGATTATATCATAAAACCTAATAAAAATCTTCCATTTCTCTACATAGGAACGGGCGGAGCAGAGCCCCGCCCTTACACCAGCGCCCTGCCCTAACTCTCGTGTCTCGAATCTCGAATCTCGTATCTATATCATTCCAACTGCCTCTTATATTGCTCATTACTTATCTGTTCAACATCCTCAACATATCCTACAGCTTCATCATCCTCACCAAATTGATTGTCAGACATCCTTACGTTATATTCATTGACTGAATCCCAGGTATCTTCCCCGTCATATTCCACCTTATCCTCGGTGGAATTGTCTGTAAAAGATCTTCCGAAGGGTGGAAACAACACCTGCTCCTCTATTGGTCTGCCCTTTTCCTCATCGTCTACCTTCTGCTCCATATTATTTTCACAATGGATGCACAGCCGGGTATATGGCCTTATATCCAGCCTATCCTTGTCAATTTCCCTATGACACACCTCACACAAGCCGAAGGTGCCTTCAGCTATCTTGTTCAAAGCCGTTTGAACCTCACTTAAAAGGAATTTCTCCCTTGTTCTGAAGGAAAGATTCTTCTCAGCCTCAAAGGTTTCGTTTCCCAAATCTCCGGGGTGGTTGTCATAGGATGAAAGCTCCCCGGTCATATCCCTTAATGATATTCCCAGCCCCATACCTTCATCTGCAAGAGAGTCCTCCCTCTCCTGCTTTTCTATATTTAAAAGCTCTTCATAGTGTTTAAGGTCTTTTTTTTCCAATTATAATGCCTCCTCTATATTTAATCATAGATGGTCCTGTACAATTTTTACTATCTCGGCAATGAATCCACCAATAAAAGGAAGATTTAAAAGCATTGCCTGCCTCATAAGGTAGAGAACAAATGCTCCGAGTACAGTAAAGCCGATTGCTGTCCCAAAGCCTCTGGCCACCCCTCCGATAAAATTGTTCAAGAGAAGTGTTTTCGGCTTAGTCATAATATTGACATACTCGCCTATTTTAGCCTTTTCAAGCATAAGTGCGATTTTCTCCACCCTGCTCTCCAGTTCCTTGACTTTAGTATTATCAATATCCATTTATACGCCTCCCGAAGCACAAATAATAAAGTCATGCAGTGTCTCCTACCTAAAACACTTCATGACTTTATATTATCAACATTTCGTTATAAATATTCACTTCCTCCTGATGTCACAGAAACACTCCTTAGTAGACTTAAGTCTTTCTGCGATTTTCTTGAACTCCTGCATATCCAAGGACTGCTCCCCATCCGAGAGTGCATTTTCCGGGCACGGATGCACTTCGATCATCACCCCGTCAGCTCCGGCAGCCATAGATGCCAGGGACATCGGAAGTATCAGATCCCTTCTTCCGGTGCCATGACTTGGATCAACTATAACAGGAAGCCTGCACAGACTTTTCAATATAGGCACCGCAGTAATATCCAAAGTGTTCCTTGTATAGTTTTCAAAGGTTCTTATGCCCCTTTCACAAAGCACGATGTCATCATTGCCTTCAGAGGCAATATATTCCGCTGCCATAAGAAAATCTTCAATAGTCGCTGCCATTCCCCTTTTCAGAAGTACGGGCTTGTCGGCTCTACCCACTTCCTTCAGAAGAGAAAAGTTCTGCATATTCCTCGAGCCAATCTGTAACATATCCACATAACTGTATATCAGCTCCATATCCCTGGGGTCCATAATCTCAGATACTACCGGCAGTCCTGTTTCAGCCGATGCCTGTCTGAGATATTCAAGTCCTTCCTCCTTCAAGCCCTGAAAGGCATAAGGGGAGGTCCGTGGTTTGAAAGCTCCTCCCCGCAAAATAACTGCCCCGTTTTCCTTGATCCGGCAGGAAATTTCCATAAGCATCTCAAGGTTTTCAACAGAGCAGGGTCCTGCAATAATAGCAAAATCCCCATCTCCTATGGAAACATCCTTTACCTTTACTACTTTTCTATTGTTATTCTCTCCGGCAATATACCTGAGTTCCATTTTTTGTCCTCCTTACCGTGACAAAACTCTTTCACAGCCTTGTGAAAGAGTCCACCATATGTATCTATGCTCTTATATATCCTTCAAGGTTGCATTAAGCGCTTCAAGCTCAGACTCCAGAAGTGTCTTGAACCTTGTCTTAAAAACCTGAACTTCCTTCTTTAATTCTTCATAATCCCTATTAACCTTTATAACACTGCTGTTTGCGTCTTCAATAATTCTTCTGGCTTGCTCCTCTGCTTCTTTTATAATCATATCCGACTTTTTCCTTGCATTTGCAACTATATCTTCAGCGGTGGTCTGTGCAATCAATAGAGTATTCTGAAGAGACTTTTCCATACTGTTATAGCTTTCAATCCGTTCATTATCAATGGATATCCTGTCTTTAAGCTCACCATTCTCTCTGTATATTCTCTCATAATCTGCTATAACCTTATCTAAAAATTCGTCAACTTCGCCTTCCTTATAGCCCTTGAAGCCCTTTTTAAATTCCTTGTTGCGTATATCCATAGGAGTTATCATATTCCCTCAACCTCCATTAAAGGTATTTCTTAATCATAATTTTTATCCTATCTTTTTTCGTTGTCCCCGATACTTCTTCGAGTACTACCCTTCCTCTACCCCGTATAGATATTACATCTCCTTGCTTCATTTCCTTGGAAGAACCGGAGGTATCCTCCCAATTGACCTTCACCTTGCCGCTTTTTACCGTTTCCGCCGCCTTGGCCCTGGAAACCCCGTAACCGGTTGCTATAAGGCTATCCAGCCTAAGTGACGCAACAGTTGAAGTTATTATCTTTACCTTTTCCTCTGTTTTCTGTGCGGTCTCCGTTTCAGACACACTTACTGCAACACTTCCGACCTTGCTGAGATTGTACAGCAAATACTTGGAAATATCAGACATACAAGCTATATATGCCCTGCATTCATCAAAAATAATATCTCCAACCTTTTCCCTTTTTATTCCGCACCCTAAAATACTTCCAAGAAAATCCCTGTGAGAAAGCTTCCTGCTGCTTTTATTCCAGGTTATGGAGAGTATTGTTATAGGAATATCTTCTTCTGTTAGCTTATAGTTTTCATCACAAATCACACATACGGCTCTTTCACTATCTGTTATGCCACCAAAAAAAGCATAGTATATGCTCTTATGCATACCAAGTATATCCTCAGCAATTTTCTGCTGTCTTGGATCTAAAAAATCTGTGTGCCTCAAGGCATATCCTGATGAGCAAGCCTTTACATATTCCAGCAGCTCATTCACCAGCACCCTGTCTTCATAATCCTTATACCTGTCCAATATCAACCTGTTATCCTTCACAAAGCTACCTCTTACAGGAATGTATATATGAGTGTAAGTACCAAAGGCTTTACTACATAATAAAGTAACAACAGCGATATAATAGGAGAAAAATCAATCATGCCTGTATTAAGCCCGAATTTGCTTGTAAGCCTCTTGACAGGCTCAAGTATCGGGTCGGTCAATTGGTAAATCAGCACTATGATCTTGTTGCTTGGATTAAAATTAAACCATGACAAAAAAACTCTTATTAGTATCATAAAATTAAGAAATTCAAAAAAGTATGATACAGTTGTTGCTAAAACAATTTTCATATAACCACTCGCATTCTTTAATTACTTGAGAATTAATTATTTAAGCCAGCTGAAAATACCTTCCAGATCAAAGTCCTCATCGCCAATAGTGTTTTTGATATTGCCCAGTACATCGACATTAGACGGAGCAGCAAGCACTATGCCGTTTGAAACCTTCTGTATAGTGCCGTCCAGCGCATATACGGCACCACTGATAAAGTCAACCATTCTCTTAGCTACATCCTTATCCATTTCTTCAAAATTTATAATTATAGGTTTTTTACTTTTAAGGTCATCACAGATGGATTGAACCTCATCATAAGAGGTAGGTTCAACCAGCACCACCTTCATTGGTGAAGTCGCAGAGTGTATGTTCACTACATTATTCTTTTTATGTACACTTGTAGTTACTGCTTCTATCTGAGGCTTTACTGCTTCAAGCTCTTCATGGTCTTCTTCACCGGCTTCCCCTATTCCCATGAAATATAGTACTTTGTTTAATATGTTGGACGACATGAATATACCCCCTTGTTAAATATTATAATTCCTTGCTCCGAAAATACCTGTTCCAACCCTTACCATATTGGAACCCTCTTCAATTGCCACCTTATAGTCATTCGTCATTCCCATGGATAAGTACTTCATTTCTACATTAATAATATCAGCTTCTGCCAAGCTATCATACTTTTCCTTAAGCCGTCTGAATACTGGTCTTACAAGCTCAGTATCCTCATAATACGGAGCAATGGTCATAAGTCCCTTTACCCTGATTCCGGAAAGCTGTGACAGCTGCTTCACAAAGCTTTCGGTCTCCTCATAATCAATACCGAATTTGGTATCTTCCTGTGCTACATTTACTTGTACCAGCACATTTCTTACCAATCCGGCCTTTTCTGCTCTCCTGCTTATTTCCTCTGCCAGGCTGATGCTGTCAACAGAATGAATTAGTTCTACTTTATCTATTATATATTTTACCTTGTTGGTTTGTAAATGCCCTATCAGGTGCCATTTAACATTTCCTTCAATATTTTCATATTTAGCCATTATTTCTTGTACTTTATTCTCGCCAATGTTTTGTATTCCACACTCAACAGCATAATTAATACGATCCGGGTCTATCGTTTTTGTCACAGCAATTATTGTTATGCTGTCAGGGTCTTTGCCCGTTCTTATGCAAATATCCCTTATGTTATGGGATATATTCGTTATATTGTCTCTGATTTCCTGCAAAGTAAACCCCTCCTATATTTTATCGGTCAAAAGCTGGTTCTCCTTAACTCTATTGGTAGTAGTAATAACTTCATCAAATATCTTCAAAGAGTCATAGCCTGATTTAAAATCCGAATCCTCCTTAACGAGATTCCTCACAAGGCAGGTTTCCTCTTCTTCAAGCATAACCGCAACGGGAACAAATTTGACCATTCCACTCTTTATAACATATACTCCCTTGATATTATCCTTGACTATTATTGCCTTGCCGGGAACTGTAAAGCCCTCATTATAATCCCTGATAATATCCATCTCAGTAATCCTCTTTTTATAAAAGCCATTGACATGCTCGGTAATCTTCACTATAACCAGACAGGTACCTCCCTCCGGCTGCGATACTTCATAAACCTCACCGTTAACCTGAGCATTCTCAAATTCACCAAACCTGAGCTTGATTTTTTTTCCAACCTTCAATCCCGCTGTCTGCTCCTCGCTGATCAAACTGCAGGTATACCATTCAAAATTGTCAACTAACTTGATACCCTCCGAAGCACCTTTGTCTGTTTCCTGCTTCTTTCCATCCAGAGTATTCATTATCTCCTTGATGCTATCAAGCTTGAAATCCTTGATATTCAAAGGACTCAGTATTTGCTCATAACCATCCGTACTGTAGCTTACGACTCCAGGAGTCTGAGCATATATAACATCAATGCTGTTATCGTATATACCTTCCAGTGTATTCTTTTCCTTCTGAAGCTGCTCCAAATTCTTGCCGAAGAAGCTTCCACTTCCATATATCAAAGACTTTTTGTACAAATTAGCTGTCAAATCATTTTTCACACTATCAAGCTTTTTGTAATCCCCGGATCTGGCAATATTCTTAAGGTCCGCCACCTTTTCATTTATCTGGCTTTCTATCTTATCCTTGTCCTGTGAGAAAAAGTTGTTGTTGATATCAGACTGCTTGATTTCTTTTATCCTGTCATCCAGCTGTTGTATCTTTATTGCAATATCTTCATCCGCTTGATTATTCTTGATTATCTCCAGTACCTTTCTCCCATCCGAGACCTTGTCGCCTTCACTGACCTTATAGCTTATTTCTACACCCGCAGGCAATGCTATAGTTGATTCATTCCTGACAATTAATGCCTTGGTTCGTATTGCATTCTCTATTGAGTTATATCTTACTATTTCAGTCTCAATATTGAAAAACATGAATCTAATTAAATATGATAAACAAATAATAGAAAACAATACCGGGAATATATAAACAGATGTTATTTTACTCTTTTTTGCTCTCATGGTATTCGTAGCTCCTTACCTTGTCTGGTACAATTAAACCAATTTAAGCTCTTCATATTAACATAATCACATATATATTTCTCCATGAGTTCATATAATCCTGCTAATAATCCTTCTAAAAATAAACAAATTATAAAAATAGTGCTAGCTTCCTATTGAAATAGTTCTTAAGGATGTATAGATATTGAAAATTCTGGTATAATCCAAATACCGGCAAAAAAATTGCCGCAGAAAATTGCAGAAAATTGCCGGTAAAATATGGTCTTGAATTTCGAATGCTTTTATGTTATATTTTATAAGTATCACAAATGATATCACATATCTGGGTGTGGCGCAGCTTGGTAGCGCGCTTGAATGGGGTTCAAGAGGTCGCAGGTTCAATTCCTGTCACCCAGACCATGAATGAAATATAAAAAGCTCTACAGCCTTAACGGTTTGTAGGGCTTTATTATTTTGTTTAGAAATGATACAATTTTTATTAATATGTATCTATATGTTTTGCAATAAACAGCTTACATCGAAATTCAAATATTGCAAAAGCATATACCTTGATTTCATAGGTTGCCTGATTCTTCCTTGAAACTTCTTTAATGCAACCTATCTAGATTCATCATTTGTTATGGGCGTTACTAACAAATTAAAGTCACCAAAATCGATTATTTCACTATATAATAAATAGGTTGACAATAGAGTAAAGGGCAGGGATGCCTGCCCCTCCTCATCAAACCGGACGTGAGGTTTTCCCTCATCCGGCTTTCCGACATTCTTCACCTTCAGCATGCGATTATGCAGCAAGTTTCTGCAGTCCCTTT
>Ga0209643_1000672_pt1 | contig 48982 bp, 40 predicted proteins | sample AutmiccBRH37_all_FD_187383 | JGI IMG/M metagenome (GOLD analysis project Ga0209643, IMG submission 187383) | Deep subsurface microbial communities from Mt. Terri, Switzerland - Autotrophic microbial communities BRH/37_all (SPAdes) (version 2) | ecosystem: Environmental > Aquatic > Deep...
CGTTGAGCCGCCTGCCCCTGAACCAGTGGTTGTTCCAAATCCTGAACCAGTGGTGATCCCGAATCCTGAACCAGTGGTGATCCCGAATCCTGAACCAGTGGTGATCCCGAATCCTGAACCAGTGGTTGTTCCAAATCCTGAACCAGTGGTGATCCCGAATCCTGAACCAGTGGTTGTTCCGAATCCTGAACCAGTGGTGATCCCGAATCCTGAACCAGTGATTATTCCAAAGCCTGAACCACCGGTTATCGAGAAACCACATATCCATGAAAGCAAGGTAGAGATTGAGATTGTAATCCCAAAGTGTCCGCCAAAAGCTCCAATGGAAGAACCCTGCGAAATAGAAAAAGAGAAAATTGAATGTGAGGATATATATCAATACTATTGTGAAGATGACGATGATTATGAAGAGGAACACAAGCATTATCATGAGGTGCATCATGAGCATGCTTTATATCCTTATTACAGCGGAGGAATGTACCGCAAATTGAAGAAGATATTGAGAAGGCTGAGAAGGTATGAGCCTTTTGAAAAGGAGAGAGGCTATGACTGGTTCAAGGTCGGAGATGACATATACGAAATAAATAGTGTGACAGTGCCTTATATGGGTTATATGATGCCTTTGGGATATCCTTTTATGTCTGAAGGCTGCAGTATGATGATAGACAGGAAAGATTATATACTTGGTGTAAAATATGACGATAATTATGATGACGATGATGATGACAGAAAACGTGTAAGATATCTGATGTTTGGAGTGCCGGCAGTATATAGCAAAAAGAATGAGCAGTATTATAGATCCAAAGGGTTCATGAAATTCATGCCGCATAAATCCAAAGGATACGGATACTTCTTAATGTGCCTGGATATTAGAAACGGCATGCTGTGTCATATGGACTAAAGGCTTTTGATAGTGCCTCGTAAAGTATATCCCTTCTTGAGCGTGCGAGGCACTGAATTAAGGAAGTGCTATTTAACATTTGAAAGATTGAAAAGTGGTGATGTTAAAAAGCACTAAAAGGCTGTCTCGGACTAATCAGGTTAGTTTGAAGCAGCTTTTTATTTTTTCATAATCTGTATAAATTTTCTATGAAAAAATATCCCGTTTTGTGTTAAAATTGAAACATATATAAATTATATTGAACGCACATAAGTATTTGCATCGGGTAGTGTGCGAATTCAATAACAATCAAGGAAACCGTTTTGCGGAATTTGAATATAAAATTAAAATGTATCCCGCAAAACGCTGAATATACAGAAGAGGAATGATTTTGTGAAGATAGATAATCTTATAGATAGGAAACTGCTTAAAAACATAGATATAGGGATAGTAATATCCACCTTGCTGCTTATTATATACGGCTTTATATCTATCTCCAGTGCCACCCATATTACAAGCGGAGGCTCTATAGGCACTTTGAAGATACAAATAGTTGCCTTTATTTTAGGCATTATGGGAATACTGGTAATTTTACTCATTGATTATAAAACCTTTGGAGACAACTATATGCTTATATATGGAACTAATGTATTTCTTTTGGTGCTGGTACTGATAATAGGCTTTTCCACCAAGGGAACCAGAGGCTGGATTGACTTTGGACCGGTGAATCTGCAGCCCGCGGAAATAGTTAAACTCGGATATATTCTGACCTTCGCCAAGTATTTGGAAAAGCGGAAGGATAATTTGAACAAATTGATAAATGTGCTGCCTGCATTTTTGCATCTGTTTCTGATAGTAGGTTTGATACTTCTGCAGCCCGACTTTGGAACAGCGCTGGTATTCATATTTGTATCCATATTCATGTTGTATGCTGCAGGCTTAAGCTACAAAATAATAGCAGGCGCATTTGGTGCATTTCTGGTCAGCTTGCCGGTATTGTGGAAGTTTCTGAAGTCATACCAAAGGGACAGGATACTTGTGTTTTTCAACCCTGAATTGGATCCTATGGGTGCGGGTTATCATGTAATACAATCAGAAACGGCCATTGGCTCGGGGCAGTTTCTAGGTAAAGGACTTTTTCAAGGCACACAGAACAATCTTGGCTTTATACCTGAGAGACATACGGACTTTATATTCTCTGTTATAGGAGAGGAGCTGGGACTGGTGGGAGCTTTGGTTTTATTGATACTTTTTATGTGGCTGGTGTTAAGATGCGTACACATTGCCAAGGTGTCGAAGGATGATTATGGAATGCTTGTATGCGTTGGTATTATGGCCATGTTCCTCTTTCATGTATTGGAGAACATAGGAATGACAATAGGATTAATGCCGGTAACCGGTATCCCTCTGCCCTTCATAAGCTACGGGGGCAGCTCGCTGCTGACTAACATGGTTGCGGTGGGACTGGTACTTAATGTGGGTATGAGAAGACAGGTAATAAGGTTTTAATATTGCACAGAATATGCATAGAAAGACTCCGGAGTTTAAACTCTGGAGTCTTTCTATGCATATTAATGCACATGCATTATACTGATCATGTCTGTAAGACCGCATAAAACAACAGGTATAGCATATGCAATGTATAAAAATAAAAAAAATTATATTAATTTGCAAATAGTACTTGCATAAATATACAAATATTATTATAATTATTATCAATCTAATATTTATATTACAGGAGGTCATTAATATGGATTCAAATAAGAAAAAAGTTGTTCTTGCATATTCCGGAGGGCTGGATACTTCGATAATCATTCCTTGGCTAAAGGAAAACTATGATATGGATGTAATAGCCTGCTGCGTTGATGTCGGCCAGGGAGATGAGCTGGATCCGGTAAAGCAGAAGGCTATAAGCACAGGAGCTTCCAAGGTGTATGTAATTGATGCAAGAAAGGAATTTGCTGAAGATTACATTATGCCTACTATAAAAGCAGGAGCGGTATACGAAGAAAAGTATCTCCTGGGCACAGCAATGGCAAGACCGCTTATTGCTAAAAAGCTGGTGGAGGTTGCGGAAAAGGAAGGGGCAAAGCATATTGCCCACGGATGTACAGGCAAGGGGAATGATCAGGTACGTTTTGAACTGACCATAAAAGCATTGAATCCGGATATAAAGGTCATTGCTCCATGGCGTGAGTGGAGTATCAAATCCAGGGAGGAAGCCATAGACTATGCTGCAGAAAGGGGAATACCCATACCTGTCTCAAAGGAGCGTCCCTATAGCATGGATAGGAACCTGTGGCATTTGAGTCATGAGGGAGCAGACTTGGAAGATACCTGGAACCCTCATCCTACAGATATTTATTTGTTGACTACGGCACCGGAAGATGCACCCGACAAACCGGAGCAAGTTGAAATAGAATTTGAAAAAGGGATTCCGGTAAAACTGAACGGGATTTCATATGATCCTATGACAATGCTTGAGGAGCTTAATGAAATAGGGGGCAGAAATGGTATCGGTCTCATAGACATGGTTGAAAACAGACTGGTGGGAATGAAGTCAAGAGGAGTATATGAAACCCCGGGAGGTACAATACTTCATACTGCACACAAAGAGTTGGAGTATATAACTCTTGACAAGCAGACAATGCGTTTCAAACAGATGGTTTCCAATAAATATGCCGAGCTTGTATATGATGGACTGTGGTTTACGCCATTGAAGGAGGCGTTGGATGCTTTCGTGGATCATACTCAGCAAAATGTTACCGGTACAGTTGTATTGAAGTTGTATAAAGGCTCCTGCACAATTTTCGGAATGGATTCCATTTACTCGCTGTACAATAAGGATTTTGCAACCTTCGGAGAAAACGTGGACTGTATTTATAATCAGAAGGATGCAGAAGGCTTTATAAATTTGTTTGGCCTGCCTATTGAAGTAATGGCACTGATGAAAAGGAAACTGGGCAAGCAGCAGGAGGAAAGGAAGATAGGTTAAATGAAGCTATGGGGAGGAAGGTTCAATAAGGATACTGCAAGGATGGCTGAGGATTTCAATGCTTCGATTTCTATTGACTCCAGACTATATCTGCAGGATATAGAGGGAAGCAAGGCTCATGCACTTATGCTTGGTAAATGCGGAATCATCAGTATGGATGAGGCAGCAGAAATATTAAATGCCCTGGAGGAAATACGGCTGGAGCTTGAATCGGACAGTACCAGCCTTACAAATGATGCAGAAGATATTCATATGAATATAGAAAAGCTTCTTATTGAAAAGCTTGGGGAGACAGGTAAAAAGCTTCACACGGCAAGGAGCAGGAATGATCAGGTGGCTCTTGACCTTAGAATGTATCTTAGGGAGGAGAGTCGTACAATACTGGAGCTGTTCATGGAGCTTGAAGTGTTACTGCTTGACAAGGCGGAAGAAAACATCGGCACTATTATGCCGGGCTATACCCACATGCAGAAGGCTCAGCCTGTTACCCTGGGACATCATTTCATGGCCTACTTTGAAATGTTCAAGCGTGATATGGATAGGTTTGCAGATTGTCTTAAGAGGATAGATGTAATGCCTTTGGGGAGTTGTGCCCTTGCAGGGACTACATATCCCATAGACAGGAGCATGGTGGCGGATATTCTGAAATTCCCGGGTATTTCACTTAACTCCATAGATGCGGTATCAGACAGAGATTTCGCAATTGAGTTTATTAGCTGCTGCACCTTTGGAATGATGCACCTCAGCCGTTTTTGCGAGGAGCTGGTCATATGGAGCACGGGAGAGTTCGGATATATAGAAATGGATGATAGCTACAGCACCGGCAGCAGCATTATGCCACAGAAAAAGAATCCTGACATTGCCGAGCTTATAAGGGGAAAGACCGGGAGAGTATATGGAGATCTGATATGCCTGCTGACTGTAATGAAGGGTCTGCCCCTGTCCTACAATAAGGATTTGCAGGAGGATAAGGAATCGGTATTTGATGCAGGGGATACCTTGAAGTCTTGTGTTTCTGTATTTACTCAAATGCTTGCGACAATGAATGTCAATAAAGACAAAATAAAAAGCAATCTAAAGGGAGGATTCCTGAATGCTACCGACCTGGCTGATTATCTGGTGCAAAAGGGATTGCCTTTTAGGGATGCTCATGAGATAGCCGGAAGGATAGTAAGCTATTGTATCATATGGAATAAAGAGCCTGAAGAGCTTTTGCCGGATGAATTTAAAAGCTTCGCTCCTTGCATAGAAGAGGAGGTCTTTGAGTTCTTGAAGCTTGAAGTATGTCTGTCAAGAAGAAATACTGAGGGAGGACCTTCTGCACAGCGAGTAGGAGAAGCAATAATGTGCGGCAGGGAGTTCATAAAGAGCTTCATGGAAAATGTTAAAACTTCTATGAATAAAGATGCATGATTATTCCCTTACGGCTTCATAATTTTTAGGACAACATGAATATTCAGTCACTCTCCAAATTATTTTCGCTCAGTACTTGCATAAATATGCTTATGATATTATAATTATAATTATTAGAGAAATTGATAAGCAACTATTTTATTGATTATTTATTATATAAATCGCACAAAGAAGATTACATAGAATAGAAGCGATTTATAACATCAAGGAAAACGTTTCGCACTATTGAACAATTATGTAATGGATTTAGTGCGAAACATATAGGGAGAGATATTTATGATTTGGGTTGGAATTATAGGAGCAAAGGGATATTTTGGAGAAGCACTCTCAAAATTGGTTGCAGGGCACCCGGAAGCTCAGGTCAGCACTGTAATGGACTTACAGGAGCTTTGTGAGGCCGAGGCGTATATGTGCGGCAGTAATGAAGCAAGACCAGGGTACTTGAGCATGGTAAATGCAATTAAGAAGTCAGACATTATATTTAATGGATTACCCGGCACCATAGCAAGGGATGTCTACTCAAAAGCAATTTCCTTCGGGAAAAGAATAATAGATATCAGTGATACGTACCATATGGGAGGCAGCATGGAAGGAAGTTCCGGAAGTGCATACCCAGGCTCAGTATATGGTCTTTCAGAGCTTTATAAGGATAAGATGAAGAATGCATCCATAGCAGCAAATCCGAGCAGCTATTGCACCGGTGCCATATTGGGCTTGGCACCTCTTGCCGCTGATAATCTGATTGATATGGATTCTGCGGTTATTGAATCAAAATCAGGGATTACCGGTCTTAGGAGGAATGATAAGCTTGTAGAGACAGGTATGACCAGCAACAGTGGCATAAAAATTTACAAAGTGGAGTGCATGGACTACGCAGAAGAAGTTAGTGAACAAATGTTTACACTGTTCGGAAGAGGAGCTTCTGTTTCATATACATCATATATAATTCCCGGAATTAAAGGGATTACTACAACTATAGAGGCAGAGCCCCGTTCAGCCATGGACGAAAGTGATATTATGGATACCTATAGGAATTTTTACAAGTCAAATCCTTTTATTAAGGTTTGCAGCAATGGCATGGAAAATGAAATGAAAAACGGGTTTAATAAATGCTTCTGTAAAATAGGGGCTTCAGTAGATGCGGATACCGGGAAAATAGCGGTGACTACTGTACTTGATGATGCGGTAAGAGGAGTTGCCAGTCAGGCAATACAGACAATGAATCTCATGTGTGGTATTGATGGAAAAATTGGATTATAGCACTAAAAATAAGTCACAAAAATGTGACTTATTTTTTTGCCGCTATTCTTCTTCCTTCTCCAGCTTCTCGCCGCAGTCAGGACAGAAGTTTACTTCCAGATTAACTACAGAATTGCAGGTTTTACAGGTCTTGTTACCCTTCAGAAGCAGTATCTTTTCCTTAAGGGTTTTGATGTTTTCTTCAAGCAGCTTCACTTCGCCGCATTTGCCGTCGTAGAATTCTCCATAGGATTTCCCGTTGATATAACTTCTATATAGCTCACTGCCAATTTCATAGAGCATTTTTTTCATTTTATCTTCTCCGCTGCCTATGGACAGGTTGAGCTTAGTTATTTCAACTATATCCTCAGATTTTCTTGTTACTGTTTTTGCAGTCGCTGTTATCTTTTTACCTATATCATTTAATAAATCCATTATTTCCCTCCTCCTTTTGCTTTTATTATATTATACTATAGTAAAAGCTCTGATAAAACCAACGTGTTTTTATAACGAATAGGAAAGTATAAATTTCATTAATGTACCACTTGACCTCAATGAGTTTCATAAAAGGCTTCCTTGGTCGTTAGAATACTTTAATAGAAGCCTTTTTTATATTTTTCAGGATTGATTATATGCTGCTAATATTTGTATAATAAAACTGTATAGTTGGACATGTATATGTTTTGCAATAAACATTCTACATTGAAATTCAAATATTGCAAAAGCATATTCCTTGATTTCATAGGTTGCCTAATTCTTCCTTGAAACTTCTTTAATGCAACCTATATGGATCAAGCTGCGAAATCAATGGAATAACTAGTATTTATATGAGCATACAAAATATAAGTCGAAAATTTGTGCTTTATGTTGCTTGATGTCAGAAGGATAAACAGGTATACTATTCTGGGTATATATATTTTATATTTTAAATGGGGGTGCAGTTTTGGGTTTTAATATGTTTATTTCATTATTTGCAGGGCTGGGTCTTTTTCTATATGGTATGCAAATAATGTCTGATGCTCTTCAGAAGACAGCAGGAGACAGGCTGAAAAAGCTGTTGGAGATTCTTACTACAAACAAATTTCTTGGTGTTATAGTAGGAGCTGCTATTACGGCAGTTATACAGAGCAGCAGTGCAACTACGGTAATGGTTGTAGGCTTGGTCAATGCTGGTATAATGAACCTCTCTCAGGCAGTAGGGGTAATAATGGGAGCGAATATAGGTACAACCATGACTGCGCAGATAATTGCCTTTAACTTCAAGAATGTAGTTCCTTATGCTATTATTATCGGTGCATTGCTTCTGTTATTTTCAAAGAAAAAGTCACACAAGCAGTTGGGGGAATTAATTATAGGCTTCGGCATATTGTTCATGGGGATGAATATGATGAGCGATTCCATGAAGCCTTTGAAGGAGATACCTGCATTTACAAAGTTCATGGTGGACTTGCAGCATAACCCGGTTTTAGGCGTACTTGCGGGACTGCTGCTTACGGCAGTCATACAAAGCAGCAGTGCGACGATAGGTATACTTCAGGCATTGGCTATGCAGGGATTGATTCCAATTGGAGCAGCACTGCCAATACTGTTTGGCGATAATATAGGTACATGTGCTACCGCACTTATAGCAAGCATAGGTACGAATCTGACAGCAAGAAGAGCGGCTATACTGCATGTTACAATAAAAATAATCGGTACGGTAATATTCTTAATTATACTAAAACCTGTAACCACACTTGTTGGAATAACTGCTGTGGAGCCTGCAAGGCAAATAGCAAACGCGCATACATTTTTCAATGTAGCGAACACCATAATACTGCTGCCGTTCTCGGCAATGCTGATAGCATTTGTTAACAAGGTTATACCGGGAGAAGATGTTTATGATAAATTTGCATTAAAATATCTTGATAAGAGAATATTGGAGACTCCAAGTATAGCTGTAGGACAAATTGTAAAGGAAGTCGTGAGAATGGGTGATATAGCAAGGTGCAATGTACAGAAAAGCATAGAGGCTATAATCAGCGGCAATGAGAATTTAATAGATGAAATATACAATAATGAAAAAGTCATTAACGAATTAGAAAGGCGGATAGGCGAATATCTTCAGGCGGTATCAAATACCGCAATAGGCGAGGAACAGTTGAAGAAGGTAGGTATGCTTTTTAATACGATACATGACGTAGAGAGAATGGGAGATCATGCGGAAAACTTGGCTGAGATAGCTCAGTATAAGCTGGATAACAGAGTTTCCTTCTCCAGCCGTGCGATAGAAGAATTGAAGGAAGTTTATAAAAATGTAGATAATGCAATAGACAGCGCATTTTTGGCTCTAAGTAATGAGGACATTGCATCTGTGAATAAAGTGGATGAATATGAGAGGAAGGTCGATGATCTCAGGGATTTATTTAAGGAGAGTCACATAAAAAGACTCAATAAGAGTGAATGCAATGTCAATGCGGGAGTGTTGTTTCTGGACATATTGACCAACCTTGAAAGAGTCAGCGACCATTGTGTAAATGTTGCAGATGTTGTAAGAGCTGTTGACAAATCAAGGTTGAAGCTTGATAGAAAGACTGAGATAGGTCCTGAAAAATGTTAAACAGGATTTAAAACCCCCGAAAGTGAATAAAATCAGCTATCGTATAGCTATGAGTTACTATTATCATATATTAGGGACTGCCTTTCAGGTAGTCTTTTTGGTATTTTACGGTATATGTTGTAATAATCCTAAGTTTTGGATATAATTTGAATGATTATATGTTTCGCACTAAATCCATTAAATAATGTGCCCTGTAATAGCATTCGGTTATAGCAGCAGGTCACAACATCAATGAAGTGCATTATTAACATTTTGAATGGTCTGGGAATCAGTGATGTTAATAAGCACTAGTTCAATAGTGCGAAACGTTTTCCTTGATGTTATAAATCGCTTCTATTCTATGTAATCTTCTTTGTGCGATTTATATAGTGTTGATAAATACATCCTTGATTCAGTGCTTCCCATGCCTAATATGGGATATACGTTACGAGGCACTATACAGTGCAGGAATTCCGGTGCGAAATATATTGATACGCGGAAATGGAGGGTTATATTGTTCAGAAGATATTTCATTCCAGTCCTTAAGGTATTCGGCTTTATTCTGGTATACATGGTTGCCTTGGGTATAGTAATGGGTTTGTTATTTTTCTCTTCAGGGCAACTTGCAAGTCCTGAACTATCAGAACTGCTAATTGGGGCGTTAAGTTTTTTTGTAGCGCTGCTTGTTACATTTCTGTACTTGAGGATAGACAAGAGGAGCTTTGCTGATATAGGCTCATGGATCCATACCGGTTGGTACAAAAAGCTTATAAGAGGCGGTATTGAAGGTATAACTGCCATCATGCTGGTATTTGCAGTATTGCTTGTGTCAGGATTGGCGGCAATCAGAGGGCTGAATATGACAGATTCCGGTGCGATAATTATGAAGCTCGCATCAGGAATATTGTTATATCTCCCTGCAGTGGCATATTCTGAGGAGTTATTGACAAGAGGATATATATACCACTATCTGAAAACAAGATTTACAATTGCAGGGGCAGTTTTGGTCACTTCTCTGATATTTGCCCTTATGCATATATTTAACCCCAATGCTACTCCTCTTGCATTGTTCAACATCTTTTTGGCAGGAATTGTGCTAAACCTTCTGGTGGTAAGAGACGGTCAGATATGGTCGGCAGTGGGGTTTCATTTTGGCTGGAACTACACCATGGGCATAGTTTTCGCTTCACCTGTCAGTGGAGGCAAAGGGGAAGGAATCATAAGACTATCCCTTAAGGGGTATGAGCTTCTTACCGGAGGGGCATTTGGAATAGAAGGCGGTGTCATATGTACCGCTGTATTGGCAATGCTGGTATTCTATTTGCTCTGGCATAATGAGCGGAAGGATAGCTTCCTTCGTGGCCTTAAACGCTGGAAGAACAGCAGTTTCATAGGAATAATGGCAATCGGTGCCTTGGTTTATATTATCTTTGATATTTTGCTGTGGATGCCAAAGCCTTTGCCCTCGGACAGCATAGAGATTAATAATATTTCCCGCTTTCCCGGTACCCATGATTATACAATGAAGCTGGAGCTTGATACATTGAACAAAAAAATCTCAGGCCGCCAGACTGTCAGTTTTATAAATAACGAGGATGTTTCCATAGATGAAGCTTACTTCCACATATATCCCAATGCCTTTAGGAACCTTGGCGGCTCAATAGTTATAAAAGAAGTAAAAGTAAATGGAAATGATTCGCAGTATAGGATAGAAGGGCAGGATTCGACACTTCTTTATATTCCATTACCGGGTTCTCTTGAACCAGGCAAAAGGGATCAAATATTCATGGAGTATGAAATCAGTATTCCCAAAGAAGGAGGGCAAGGCTTCGGGGACAGATTCGGTTATGGCAGCAATACATATAATTTAGGGAATTTTTTTCCTATTGCAGCTGTATATGAAAACGGCAGCTGGGATAAACATCCGTATGATGAAAAAGGAGATGCCTTCTACAGTGAAACAAGCAACTTTGATGTGGAGATAACTGCTCCGGCAGAACAGGTGATTGCCGCCAGCGGTTATGTGGATAGTCTGGAGGTTTCGGGAAAGAAACAGACATATGTGATAAAGGCCTATTCGGTAAGGGATTTTGCTTTTGTATCAAGTGATATGTTCAAGATGGAAGAAGCAATGGTAAACGGTACCGTTATCAGATCCTATGCTGCAAGCAGCAGAAAAGCGAAAAAGGTGTTGGATTTCAGCACTGAGGCAATAAGGATATTCAATAAGCAGTACGGTAAATATCCTTATCCGGCCTGCAGTGTTGTGCAGTCTGACATCGGGGGCGGAATGGAGTATCCCAACCTGGTTATGATTGAGTCTAATGAATATGGAAATGTTACTTTAGGCAACTTTTTTGCCTCATATTATTTTGGAAAACCCAAAGGCTCCTTTGAATTTATCGTCGTACATGAACTGGCCCACCAGTGGTGGTACGGTATAGTGGGAAACGATGAATACAGGGAGGCATGGATAGATGAGCCCCTTACCCAATATTCGACCTTGGAGTATTACAGGCAGAGATACGGTCAGGAAGAGTTCGACAGGCTGTATAACAGATATATAAAGCTCGGGGTCAATATGTACCTGCTGGCAGGTGCCGGTGAAGATAAGCCGCTCAACCGTTCCCTGGACCAATTCCTTCATGATGAATACTACATACTTATATACAATAAAGGGACAATGATGTACAAGGATTTGAATGATCAGCTGGGGGATGAGAAGTTTGACAAGCTGCTGCGGACACTATTTGAAAGGTATAAGTTCAAGGTGGTGTCGGGGGAGGACTTAATAGCTCTTACCTCGGAAATCGCAGGGGAAGACATGAGCGGATTTTACAGCAGATGGCTTGAGACTAATTATATAGGCGATGAACAATAAAAATGCTTCAAATGAAGCATTTTTATTGTTGAATATGAAACCTTAAGCTTGTTTTAAACGTCATAAAAGTAGGATAGTATTGGAGATATAGGAAAATCACCCGCAAATAAGGATATTTTTTACTCAATTTAAACAAACTGTAATATTACATATCGGTTACTTTACTGAAAATGAAAGCATAGTTTGGTAAAATAGACATATATATGATTCGCAAAGCTGAGACGTCTTTAGATAGGATATTCTATAATTCGTTTAATGGGAGGGTTTGAATGGATAAACACGATTACCTGAGACAGATCAGTATATTTTCAGAGCTTAAGGATGAATTCCTTGAAAAGATCCATAACATATCATTACCCAGAAAATATTCTAAGGGTAGGATAATATTTATGGAGGGAGAACCGGGGGAGGCCTTCTTCTATGTAAAGTCCGGTCTTATTAAGATAACGAAGCTCTCCAGGGACGGGCGTGAGCATATACTCCACATACTTAATGAAGGTCATATTTTTGCTGAAGTGACACTATTCAGCAAAACGGTATACCCCGCTACGGCAGAGGTGCTTGAAGAAGCAGAGATAGGCATGATTAAGAATGAAGACCTGGAGAAAGTCATAACGGAAAATCCCGAGCTGTCTCTGCAGCTTATAAAATATCTCAATAAGAGATTGGTGGAAGCCCATATGAAGATCAGGAACCTGGCACTTTACGATACTTATGGAAGAACAGCCCAGGCTCTGTTGAAGCTTGCTGAGGATTACGGTAAAAAAAGCAGTAAAGGTATAGAGCTGGACCTTAATATATCCAGGCAAGAGCTTGCCAATATCGTAGGAACTACCAGGGAGACGGTAATAAGGGCGCTTACTGCTTTCAAAAAAGAGCATTCGATAGATATAGACAAAAACAATATCACAATAACTGATTTTGAAAAGGTAAAGGGATGGTTCATGTAATGACGGAAACTGAAAGGAAAGCTGGTAGAGTAATATCAGTATTAGCGGTCTCAATCTAACAAGTAAATGAGGTAATAATTATGAATAAAATGAATTTGAAAAACAAGTTTTTTGCAAAGGCGCTGGCTTTACTAGTTATAGCATCCATGACATTTCCGGGAGCAGTCTACTCTCAGGGGGCAGTCAAACTGATTGAAAACGGACAGCATATAGGTCCTGGTACATATTATAGAAATATGAATTATATCACTCCCAACGGCAAATTCATGGTCAATATGGTAGAATGCAGATTTGACGCAGAATATCTCAAGATAGAAACTGCTGACGGAGGGCCAGACGGCATAATCAACAAGCCTGTATCGTATCAGGCATTGCAGAAGACAGATAATGAAAGAAGGGTCATAGGCGCTATCAATGGAGACTTTTTTGATATGACAACAATAAAGGGACTTACTTATGGCACCAGTATAATAAAAGGCGAAATCAAGACAGCGATTAAGACTTCGACTGTGCTGGGGATAACCGACAGTGGGGATTGCTTTATTGACACCCTGAACATGGACGCTGCTGTAATATATAAAAATAAACAGATTCCGATACATGCGGTAAACAGGTTAAGATGGGTGGATCAGGCTATGATTTATACTCCATCCTTTGGAAAGACGACGTTGAACACAACTACAGGAACTGACTTCATAGTAAAAGGTATTGAGCTTCCTCTGAAAGCCAACAAGGCCTATTCGGGGGTAATAGATAAGATTGTGCCAAACACCAAGATTACGGAGATTCCTGCGGACGGAATGGTTATATCTTTCCATGGCAAAGCACTTGAGCAGCTTGCAGGAGCTTCTGCAGGGGATGAAATAAGCTTCCAAATCAATCTGGATAAACAAAATCTGGATTTTGTTGTTGCAGGTGCTCCCAGGCTTCTTGAGAATGGGCAGCCCGCTGCGGAACTGGCAAGCAGAACGGATGCAAAACAAAGGCATCCAAGGACTGCAGTAGGCATAAAGGACAATAAGCTTTACATGGTTACAGTTGATGGAAGACAGCCCGGATACAGCGACGGTATGAATCTGTATGAAATGGCGGAATTCCTTTTGGGTCAGGGTGTAAAGGATGCTATAAATCTTGATGGTGGGGGATCAACCACTATGACTGTCAAAACACAGGGAGCTGCTGCGGTAAAGCTGGTAAATAACCCTTCTGACGGAAGGGAAAGACATGTAGGAAATTCAATACAGCTTGTATCTGAAGCACCCTTATCTGATCCAACCATGCTAAGATTTTACGATACCAGCGTCAAGGTATTCAAGAACAGCACTTTCAAACCCGCTTTCTATGCTATGGACAAGTACTATAATCTACTGACGATTGATGCTGCCAAGGTAAAGTACGAAGCTGACGGAAAGACGGCAAAGATTGGACAGGACGGTATATATACCGCGGGCAGCAAGGCGGGTAAAAGCTACGTAGATGTTGTTTATGGAGAAGCAAAGGGCAGAATGCCTGTTGAAATAGTGGACAAGGTAAGCGCTCTTGCAGTTGCAAATGAATTTGTGCATCTTGACCCGGGTGAGAAGGTGCAGATGCAGGTAAAGGCTTATGATGAAAACGGTGCAGGAATTATAATAAGCCCATCAGCTGTCAAATGGACAGTGACCGGCGGGATAGGAACAGTGGATGCAAAAGGTGTATTCACAGCAGGGAATAAGAATGGATCAGGCAAAATAAGCGCTGCTATAGGAGCTGCCAAAGCAGAAGTAGGAGCAAAAAATGGCAAAACTCCTGTAGTTGTGGCTGATTTTGGCACCCTTAACAATGTAGAAGCAAAATTCATAAGAAGCACGGCAGCTGTGAGACATAACCAGAAGGAAGAACCGGTAAGGTTAGGTAAGATCTCCTTGAGGCTTGACTATAACTTTGAAAATACTGTAGGTACATCGGCAGCCTATGTGTCCTTCAAGGAACCGGTAAAAATCATAGGCAAGCCAATTGAGCTTGGTGCCTGGGTATATGGTGATGGAAGCAGCCACTGGCTCAGAGGGAACTATATAAACTCCGCGGGAGAGAGAAAGGTGTTTAATTTTACTGAAGCCGGAGGGCTTGATTGGCATGGCTGGAAGTATGTATATGCTGAGCTGCCGGATAATGAAAAGTATCCTATAGCGCTTGAACAGTTATATCTGGCTGAGACAGAAGAGAATAGGAAAAATGCCGGAAGCATTTATTTCGATGATGTAATGGCAATATACAAGCTGGAAAATGACTATTATGACCCGGTGATAGTATCGAAGCTGCCGGAAAGCGCTGAAGAGCTTGAAAAGCTTAAAGGAATAAAAGGGCTTGAAGGACTTGAAGTGCAGCCCCAGGAGATAGGTGTAATCGCAGCTGACAGAGGAATAGGCATCGATCCTGCTTCCATTAAAATGTATATCAATGATACTGCTGTAAAGGCAAAGTATGAGCCTGAAACAGGGAAGATAAGCTATATCCCCGCAAACGCACTGGCCAGCGGTGAATACAAGGTAAGGATCACATTGAGGGATAAGGTAGGCCATCAGCTGAATCCGGAATATAGTTATACGTTTAAAGTAAAGTAAAAGGGCAATATATAGGGGCGGTCACTGTGCCGCCCCTTTTTCCATTAAACTGCCCCTACCTCTTTATTGCCTCTAACCTGTTTATTTTAATCCCTTTCTTAATAAACTTCTCTTCATACTCAGTGGTAATATTCTCAGGATAATTTCCGCTGTGCAGGTCATAGGTCAAGTCAAGGATTTCATAGCCTGACTCCTTGAACTCTTTTAATGAAAAATCAAAAAGCTCCCTGCTGTCAGTCTTGAATTCTATCCTGCCTCCATCCTTAAGGAAGGTCTTGTATTTTTCCAGTAGAAGCCTATGGGTAAGTCTCCTTTTGGAATGCCTTACCTTAGGCCATGGGTCACAGAAGTTTATATAGAAGGTATCTACTTCAGAAGCCTCAAAAGCATCCTCGAGATTCAAAATATTATAAGGAAGCAGCGATACATTATCAAGCTCATTATCAAGCACTTTTTCCAGGGCTGAGAGAACTATCTCGTGCCTCAGGTCGATTCCTATGAAGTTAATATCCTTATGAAGCAGTCCCTGGGTGGATATAAATTTCCCTCTTCCCATACCCAGCTCTACATGTATCAAGGTATCCGGTTTACTGCCTCTTTTCCTCATGAAGTATTCATTCCAGCTGCCCTTATACTCCTGAGGCTTGAATATTACTATATCCTCATACTGCTTAATTATTTCGAGTGCTCTAGGATTGTTTCTTATTCTCATATATGTCTTTCACCAACCTTTATTATATATAACAATTATTATTCATGATTCGATCATTGTCAACGAATAATGGGTGGAAAAGGTCGAAAATACAGGCACAAAATATTCTAAAAATTTCGAAAATATTATAGACAAAAAGTAATTTTAATAGAATAATTTAAGTATAAATAATAATGGAGGTGTTTTTGTGAAAAAGATGCAACTATCAACTAAAATACTGATCGGCCTGGCTGCAGGCATAGTTTTCGGTATTTTGCTTCAGGGTTCACCGGGTATAGCCAACACATGGATTAAACCCTTTGGGACGCTGTTCCTTAATCTCATCAAGATGATCATCGTTCCATTGGTGCTTGCATCTCTGGTAGTCGGAACCTGTGGACTGGGAGATGTAAAAAAGCTTGGGAGAATCGGAGGAAAAACACTGGCGTATTACCTTCTTACAACTGCATTTGCAGTAACACTTGGACTTATACTTGCTAATATTTTTAAAGTAGGCGCCGGATTTACGCTTCCAGCAGAAATAAAGCCTGCAGAAGCCAGTCAGATACCGAAGTTTGTAGACACACTGCTGAATATAATTCCTACCAACCCAATTAAGGCACTTGCTGATGGAAATATGCTTCAGATAATCGCATTTGCATTAATACTGGGTGGAGGAGCAGTAGTATTGGGAGATAAGGGAAAGCCGGTCTATGACTTCTTTAATTCACTTGCAGAAATAACCTATAAGATCACAGGGGGAATAATGAACTTTGCGCCATATGCAGTATTCGCACTTATTACTCCTGTAGTTGCAGCTAATGGGCCAAAGGTGCTGTTACCACTTCTGAGTGTAATTATTCTTGTATATGTAGGATGCATCCTTCATGCTGCTCTGGTTTATTCCGCTACACTGACTCTATTTGCAAAGATCAGTCCGCTGAAATTCTTTAAAGGAATCTTCCCTGCCCAGGCAATAGCATTTACGACCTGCAGCAGTGCTGCAACACTTCCGGTAAATATGAAGTGTACAGAGGAAAACCTCGGGGTACCAAAGAGTATAAGCAGTTTTGTACTGCCTCTGGGTGCCACTATAAATATGGATGGTACAGCACTGTACCAGGGAGTATGTGCACTGTTCATTGCGAATGTATTTGGGTTGGAACTTACACTGTCACAGCAGTTCTTGATAGTAATGACTGCTACACTGGCCTCCATAGGAACTGCGGGAGTACCGGGGGCAGGACTCATAATGCTGACTATGGTGCTCCAGACCGTAGGGCTGCCTCTTGAGGGCCTGGCGTTGGTTGCCGGCATAGATAGAATACTGGACATGGCAAGAACAACTGTAAACATCACAGGGGACTCAGCTTGCGCAGTTGTGATGGCTGCCTCTGAAAAAGAGCTCGACAGGAGCTGTGAAATCAAGCACACATATTCAGCATAAACTGGAAAAAGCGGCGCAAGCCGCTTTTTCTAGTTTCCTATGAACAATTGAGTATAGAGGTTACTTCCGTCGCCTTTAGGTGCTATACCTACTCCCAGTTCAGTGAAATTGGGATTCAGTATATTTTTCTTGTGACCTTCAGAGTTCATCCAGGCTTTGAAGGCTTCATCTGCATTCTGATTCATTGCAATGTTCTCCCCTGCATACATATAGCTTACCTTATTAGACTTCAGCATATCAAAGGGTGAGCCGTAAGTCGGAGACTGATGACTAAAGTAATTGTTTTTCACCATATCCTGTGACTTCATCCTTGCAAGCTTTGTACAAGCGTTGTTGGAGCCAAGAGGTTTTGCTCCTGTTTTTGCTCTTTCTGCATTAACCAGCTGTAGTATTCTTGCTTCATCAGAGGTCATGACGCCGGATCCGGTTGCTGCCGTACCGCCGCCAGCAGTGCCTCCTCCTGCGGCTCCTGCTCCTGCCCCCCCGCCTGTGGTTGTTCCCGGTTTGGGTGCCGGAGTAGTAGTCCCGGTACCTGTTGTTATATTTGTATCAGTTTTAGCAGTATCGGTTCCATAAGGCTTTGCGTATGCTGCTTGTATACAGCCGACTTTGCCGCTGTCCGGCAGCTTGATTAAATACCAGCCATCCAGTTTTCCCAATGCCCTGATCTTTTGTCCCGATTTTATTGTGCTAATGGATGGGTAGTTAGTCCCTGCACCTGACCTTACAGTCAGACTGTCCTCTGTAATAGCCAGATAGCTGAAGTCAACCATTTCAAAAGTGGAGGATATCTTGTCTGCAAAATTATTGCCTGAATTATCAGTCCCGTTTCTGCCTACCAGATTATTAGGCAGAGTTGGGGTATTTGGCGCGGACATATCATTGGGATCCGTCTGAATGTATCTTCTTGCGGGGTCATAGGTACAGCCGCCAAGAATAGATAGGAGCGTAAGTATTATAACAACTGTTGAAATAGGAACCTTGTATTTTTTCATAACTATCTCCTCCATAAGGTAAATTAGAAATTAGATAAGTTTTTGTATATTTATATTTTGACAACAAAGGCAGCAAATTATTGACACTATTCCTGCCAATTTTTTCAGAATGACAAAAAAGGAGGGAAGATAATAAAAAGTATAGAATAGTTATATGAATAGATATATTTAATTAAATTGGGGGAGAAAAGTGTGAGCATTGTATTACAGGCGTTATTAATATTTTCCGCAAGGATCATTGACGTTTCAATAGGGACCTTGAGAATGATACTTCTGGTTAAAGGACAAAGAAGAATTGCTTCTGTGCTGGGATTTTTTGAAGTGATGATTTATCTTATAGTATTGGGGAAGGTAGTAGAAAACATTAACAAACCCATACTATTAATAGCATACTGTCTCGGCTATGCTGCGGGTAATATTATTGGAAGCAAGATAGAAGAGAGGCTGTCCATAGGACGGGTAGTTGCCCAGGTAATAGTCAAGGAAATGCTGGAAGAGCTGGTCCAGGAGCTAAGAGCTGCAGGCTTCGGCGTTACAATTTTTACAGGCGAAGGCAAGGAAGGTATAAGCCATATGCTGAATATCATATTGGACAGGAAACAAGTGAGAAAGCTTCATGAAATAATTGACGGGTGTGAATGTGGAGCATTTATTACAACCGTTGATGTCAGATCCTCCTTAGGGGGGTATTTTCAGCCTAAGAAGATGTAATGTGCTTTTTTGTCCATTGCAGTTCTGAAATGAGCATTGCCACTACTATGAATATCCCACCGATAATTCCTCTGACACCAAGAACCTCTCCTAGTGCGAGAAAGGATGTAAGTGCTCCGAATACCGGTTCCATTGTAAATATAAGGGCAATATGTGATGCGGGGGTGAACTTTTGTGCAGTAGTCTGCATCCAGAAGGCAAAGGCTGTACACAGCACCGCTGAGAACATCAGGGACCAGAAGCTGGGCACAGATATCCCCACAGGGAAGGGTTCCAGTGTAACGGCAAAGACCATTCCGAACACCGATACAAAGAACAACTGAACAATGGCAAGCAATGTCGCATCATGCTTCTGCACGTAGGTTCCGGTAAACAGAAGCTGCCAGGCATAACAAACAGAACATAATATTGTCAGGAAATCTCCGATATTAAAATCAAAATTACTGCCGGTATATGACAGCAGAAACAAACCCAGAGTGGCCGTTAGTACGCTTAATACTGTTTTCGGTGCCAGCTTGGCCTTAAGATAGAATATTGAAAACAAAGGTACTATAAGTACGGCAAGACCAGAGAAAAAGCTGGATTTGGAAGCTGTAGTGTATTGAATTCCTACTGTCTGGAAGGCATAGGTAGCAAAAAGCAATGACGATAGTACCAGTGCAGGCTTTATCAAATCTTTATTCAGGCCTCTGAGCTTTTTATGAAATAGCGCAGCCAACAGGAAACTGGCTATAGCGAATCTGAATCCGATATGATAATAGGGGGTCATGGTCTGAAGTGCTATTTTTGTGGCAGGAAAGCCTGCTCCCCAGAATATTGTAACAAGCAGCAGAGCAAGGTCTGCTCTTAAGGATTTTTTCATGTATATATCTCCCTGTATATGTATTTCAAACATTAATATAATCCATTGTACAGTATTACACGGCAATAGGCAATGGGCGATGGGCAATAGGATAGGGCAGTGCTACGAGGTCTGACTATGCGTTTAATGCTTCGAAGCCCTTCTTGAACCTATTGCCTATTGCCCATTGCCCGGAGGATTGCGTATAATTTTATGTTGACACAATAATACTAGGATTATATAATATATTTAATTATAATTTCAATAGTAATGATGGGGAGAAGTAATTTGTGGATGCTTGTGTGCAGGTGCATTATGGTGCCTTGCACGGCCAGAGAGCCGGCAGAAGGTGCGAGCCGGCAGCAGAAGCTTAAGAAATACACCCTTGAACTGCGGGCTGAAAGGTATCGAGTAGGTCTTGCCGGAAGCTTCCTCCGTTATAAATGGAAGGGAATATGCAAGTATTCTGAAAGAGGGTTTTGCAGACCAGTTTGCTGCAAGGCCAATTAGGGTGGTACCGCGAGCCATTCGTCCCTTTATGGATGAGTGGCTTTTTTGATTCACCTAATAGGAGGTAATATCATGAATAGTACTAATGTGTTTGACATTCTGAAGGAAAGAGGCTTTATAGAACAGGTTACCCATGAGGAAGAGGTAAGAGAACTCCTTGGCAAGGAGCAGGTCACTTTTTATATAGGCTATGACCCTACTGCAGACAGTCTTACTGCAGGGCATTTCCTGACAATAATGGCCATGGCCCATATGCAGAGGGCGGGACATAGACCTATAGCCCTGATCGGGGGCGGTACGACAATGGTAGGGGACCCTACAGACAAGACGGACATGAGAAGATTGTTGAGCCGCGAGGATATAATGCACAATGGTGAGAGGTTCAAGAAGCAGTTTGAAAGACTGATAGACTTCAAGGATGATAAGGCCATAATGGATGACAATGCCAACTGGCTGCTTGAGCTTAACTATGTAAACTTTCTCAGGGAAGTGGGAGTATACTTTTCGGTAAACAAAATGCTAACTGCAGATTGTTACAAGAGCAGAATGGAGAAAGGCCTTACCTTCCTGGAGTTCAACTACATGCTTATGCAGGGCTATGACTTCCTTGAGCTTTACAGGAGATATGGCTGCAGATTGCAAATGGGTGGCAACGACCAATGGTCCAACATATTGGCAGGTGCGGACCTGATCAGAAGAGCAGAGGGAGTGGAGGCATACGGCGTTACCTTTTCGCTGCTTACAACCAGCGAAGGCAAAAAGATGGGAAAGACCCAGGCCGGTGCAGTATGGCTGGATCCTGAAAAGACGAGTCCCTATGACTTCTACCAGTACTGGAGAAACGTAGATGATGCTGATGTTGAGAAATGTCTTGCACTGTTGACCTTCCTGCCGATGGATGAGGTAAGAAGACTGGGCAGCCTGCCCGGTGAGAGGATCAACGAAGCGAAGAAGGCTTTGGCCTTTGAGGTGACAAAGATAGTACACGGTGAAGAAGAGGCTGCAAAAGCCCAGAAGGCTACTGAGGCATTGTTTGGAGGAGGCGGGGATTCCGAATCCATACCTACCACCGAATTGCCGGAAGAACAGCTTGATAAAGGCATAAACATCATTGACCTACTGGTTATGACCGGTCTCGCACCTTCCAAAGGGGAGGCCAGAAGGCTCATAGCACAAGGGGGAGTGTTAGTCGAGGATGCCAAGGTGGAAAGTATAGACCTTGTAGTAAGCACTGCTCATCTCAAGGATGGCAAGCTTATAATAAAGAAGGGCAAGAAAACATATCACAGGATAAAAATAAAAGAATAAAAAATACGGCTGGTGCAGCCGTATTTTTATTGTTTTCATAAAAATAATTGAAAATATTTTGAAAATTAGAAGGATTTTTAAAATATACATAGAATAATTACTACAATAGATAATTGTCGACAATCTACAATTATCTGTTCAAACAGTTATAATCTCATATATTTAGCATAGATATATGTTAATAAGAGTACAAGAGATACGTTTGTTATGGAGGCGGATTATGTTAATTGGGGTAAATACATATCAAAGAGATAACCTGTGCAGTGTTGTCGTAGACTATATCAAGGAGATGATTCTCTCAGGAGCATACAAAGCGGGAGATCATGTCCTGGAATCGGAAGTGGCACTGAAGCTTGGAATAAGCAGAGCTCCCGTGCGTGAAGGATTAAAAGAGCTGGAAAAAGAGGGAATTGTAACTGTTCTTCCACGCAAAGGGACATATATTACAAAGTTCACACTGGAAGACATCAAGGAAGTCTTTGATATAAGGCTTTTGCTTGAGGACAATATATTGGAAATGCTGATTAGTGATAATAAGATGAAGGAAGAAGATTTCAACAAGCTTGAGAGCATTGTCAATGATATGGTCAAAATAGTGAACAGCAAGGAAGACGAGCTTAACAAGGCAATTCTGATCAACATGAAGGATATGGAATTTCATAAATTCATATGGCAAAAATCAGGCAGCAGCAGAAGAGTAGAGATTCTGAGTGGAATATTCTTTCAGTTAAGGATGGCTATGCTTTATGATACCAATAGAACAGGTAACTTATTTGTGACTGCAACTGATCATTATGAAATCATAAAGTATTTAAGGAATAAAGATCTGGAGAATTGTAAGAGAGCATTGAGAGAACACATTAGTTTTTACAAGGAGGGGATGTATTAATATTAATTAGTGTTCTTTTGCCAGATATTGTCGACAATAGACAATCAACACTGAAGTATAAAAATAAGTGAAGGGGATGTAATTATGGAAAAAGTCCTATATTTCGACGTGGTGGAATATAAGGAGAGGTTGGAAAAGACAAAGAAAAGTATGAGTGACAAGGGCATTGAAGTATTAATTGTCACTGACCCCGCCAATATGAATTACTTGACAGGTTTTGACGGTTGGTCCTTTTATGTGCACCAGGGTTTGATCGTAATGGTTGATCAGAATGAGCCGATATGGTTTGGCAGAGGTCAGGACGGCAATGCAGCAAGGCTGACAACATGGCTTAAGGATGAAAATATAAGGGCGTATACAGATGACTATGTACAATCCTTGGTAAAGCATCCAATGGATTTCGTTTCAGATATCGTCAAGGAAAAAGGTTATGATAAAAAGGTTATTGCTACTGAGATGGATACATACTACTATACCGCAAAATGCCAGGAGAGACTGGTGCTGGGACTTCCAAATGCAAAATTCAAAGATGGTACCAACCTGGTAAACTGGGTGAAAATCATAAAGTCAGAACCAGAGTTAGGATACATGAGAAATGCTGCAAGAATTGTAGAAAACGCCATGCAGGCAGCTGCAGACTCAATAGCTGAGGGAGTAAGACAGTGTGACGCAGCGGCAAATGTATATCATGCACAAATCAGCGGAACTAAAGAATATGGCGGAGACTATGCTTCAATTGTTCCACTGATGCCAAGCGGTATCAGAACTTCAACACCGCATTTGAGCTGGACTGATGAGCCATATAGAAATGGTGATACTGTTTTAGTGGAGCTTGCAGGCTGTTATAGGAGATATCACTGCCCGTTATCAAGAACAGTGATAATAGGAGATGCGCCTCGAAAGGTGAGAGATTTGGCAGCAGTGGTCGTGGAAGGTATTGCGGAAACCCTGGCAGCTATCAAACCTGGTATTACCTGTGAGGAAGTAGAACGTGTCTGGGCTGGAAGCATTGCCAAAAGTGGATTTATTAAGGACTCCCGTGTAGGCTACTCTATGGGGCTTAACTATCCTCCGGATTGGGGCGAGCATACCGCTAGTTTGAGACCTGGAGATAAAACAGTTATGCAGCCTAACATGACCTTCCATTTCATGCCGGGTATATGGCTTGATGACTGCGGTGTGGATATCAGTGAATCAATCAGGATTACAGAAAATGGTGTAGAGACCTTTACCAATTATCCAAGAAAATTGCTGGTAAAATAATGATATGCAGGTGATCCATAAGATAGGACATGAGCCCGACTGCACAAAAACTGCACTTTGGGCTCATGACTGAACCTTCTAAATGGTAATTCCATATTTTGATAAGAAAAGGAGGGGGAAAATGAAATCTTTAGACAAAATTGTTGAGAAGGTTGAAGAAGCAATACTAGGCTATTCAGTATTATTGATGGCTTTTGTCCTTATCGGAAGCGTATTAAGCAGAACATTGCTTAACTCCAGCTGGACCTTCGCTGAAGAAATTGGACAGACCCTGACTATAGTAGTAACCTTTCTGGGAATCGGTTATGCGGCAAAAAAAGCCAAGCATATCACAATGTCTGCGATATTCGATCTTATGGACGAAAAAGGGAAAAAGGTATTTCAACTTATTATCACAAGTGTAACGTCCCTTTGCTTGTTTTATCTCACGTACCTCGGACTTCGGTACACAATCAAGGTATTTGAATTGGGAAGAGTTACTCCGTCGCTTAGAATACCAATGTACCTGATTATGGCTTCTGTGCCACTGGGATTTCTTCTTGGTGCGATTGAATATACAAGAACCTTTATAAAGAATATCAGGGAAAAGGATACTTACATATCCACACAAAGAACAATTTCCCAGATTGGTGATGAGTATAAACAGCAGAGCTCAGAGGTCGCATCAGCCAAGGAGGTGCTGTAATGATACTATTGTTGATGTCCATATTGGTTGTAATGTTATTACTTAATTTTCCTATGATGATACCAATGACTATTGCACCCCTTGCGGTTATGATCAAATATTTTCCCAATGTCAATCCGTTAATGGCAACTCAGCAGATAGTTGCAGGAGTGCAGCCCTATGTGCTGCTCGCAGTACCTATGTTTATTCTTGCAGCGGATATAATGTGTGCGGGACAAACATCAAGAAGGCTTTTGGACTTTGTTGAAACCTTTGTGGGACATATACACGGTGGCTTGGCTATTACAACAGCTGCTACCTGTACTTTGTTCGGTGCTATTTCCGGTTCTACTCAGGCAACGGTTGTTGCTATCGGGAAGCCAATGCGCAACAGGCTTTTGGAATCCGGATATGAGGATGAAGATACAATCGCTTTGATTATAAGCTCTGCTATTATTGCATTATTAATTCCACCCAGTATTTCAATGATTATGTACTGTGTTGTTACAGGTGCATCAGTAGGTGATTTGTTTGTAGCAGGTGTTATACCGGGCGTGACCATACTGTTGTTCTTTTCAATTTATAATTATTTTAATGCAAAACGAAAGCATATACCGCTATCAAGGAAGCTCACCTGGCCTGAAAGGTTGAAAGCCCTTAAAAGAGCAATTGCTCCCCTTGGCTTCCCGGTCATTATTTTCGTTGGTATTTATTCAGGATTCTTCAGTCCTACTGAAGCAGCTGCTATAGGAGTATTATATGCATTGATACTGGAGCTTTTCCTGTTTAAAAGCATTAAGTTCAAGGATCTTTCCAGTATTGCATTGTCTACTGCAGTTGTTACCTCTTCAGTATTCGTTCTTGTTGCAGCAGGTTCACTGTTCTCCTGGGCAATTTCCTATGCAAAAATACCTCAGATGCTGACAACTGCACTACTTGGGGCGAATCCCAGTGCACTATCAATATTATTGACTGTTACGGCTTTCTTCTTTATCGGCTGCATGTTCGTGGATTCTATCGTTGTAATTGTTATACTTACACCGATTTTCTACCCTCTTGCCATGAAGGCAGGGATTGATCCGATACATCTGGGGATTGTTGTTACTTTACAAGCGGCAGTGGGCTCAATATCACCGCCCTTTGGATGCAATATATTCACGGCAATTGCGATCTTCTCACGGCCTTTCTTGAATGTTATTAAAAGACTGCCCGCTTATATACTTATGCTTATAATTGTTTCTGCATTGATTATTTTATTCCCGCAGCTTTCACTGCTGCTTGTCTCATAGATCAAACTGAGCGCAAAAGTGAACTCGTTCAGTCATAGCTGAACATCGGGGATTCAGATGGAGTTTTGGAAATAAGATCAATTAAGGATGGGATTATATGATTGATATAAAAAGAGAAATTTCAGCACTTCAGGAGGAACTGATCAGCTTGCGCAGAGATTTCCATATGCACCCTGAATTGGGATATGAGGAGCACAGGACCTCCCAGATTGTTTATGACTATTTGGAAAAGCTGGGTTTGGAAGTAACTAAGGTTACAAAAACCGGTGTAGTAGGTCTGCTTAGAGGCAGCAAAGCCGAAAAGACCATTCTGTTGAGAGCGGATATGGATGCATTGCCTCAGGAAGAAAAGACAGGATTGCCATATAAGTCAATCAACAAAGGTATTATGCATGCATGCGGCCACGACGGGCATACAGCCATGCTTCTCATTGCGGCAAAAATATTATCGGAGCACAAGGATGAAATCAAAGGAAATGTGAAGTTCGTCTTTCAGCCCAATGAGGAAGAAGCCGGAGCTTTGAATATGATCAATGAGGGTATATTGGAAAGCCCTAATGTGGATGCAGCTTTTGGACTGCATCTATGGACACCCATAGAAAGCGGCAAAATAGGTTTGGCAAGCGGACCGGTAATGGCCGCTATGGAAGAGTTTGAGCTCAGTGTCATCGGAAAGGCAGGGCATACTTCAGCTCCCCATACAGCTGTGGATCCTATTCTGGCCGCCGCCAATATCATACAGAGCCTTCAGTCCATTCAGACCAGGGAGATTGACCCCTTGCTTCCGATAGTAATTATGGTCGGTAAGATTCAGGGAGGCAGTGGGCGTAATATCATAGCAGACAAGGTAAATATAGGGGGCACAATCAGGTTTTTATTCAAGAATGAAGCTGTTGAAAAACAAATTCTTCTGGAGAAGTTTGAAAGGGTGGTTAAGGGGATTTGTGAAGCCATGGGGGTTCAGTATGAGCTTAAGTATATTCCCAGCAATCCATCCCTTATGAATAATGACAAAATGATAGAACTGGTAAGAAGAGCATCAAGAGAGACCTATGGAACTGAGGGCAACATATTTGAATACAAGTGTATGGCAGGAGAGGACTTTGCAGAGTTCACCCATAGGGTTCCCAGTGCATTTTATTTTATAGGTACGGGAAATGCAAAGAAGCATACGCAATATCCGCATCATCATCCCATGTTCAATATTGATGAGGACACACTGCGCTATGGGGTTGAGATGCATATAAGATCAGTACTTGATTTCTTGTGTGAATAGGGTCTTCAAAGTCAAAAATGACTTAAAAATAAAAAGTAAAAATGAGGAGGAATACTATGAAAAGGATTATTGCTCTAGTACTATCGGTTATGATGGTTATGTCTCTGGCAGTAGGCTGTGCGCCAAAGGCGGTACCAAGCGGGGATGCAACCACAACACCGGCTCCTGCAGCAGAAGAAACTTACACTTGGAGATTTGCTCATGAAGAAATTGACGGAAGTGTTCAGGATGTATATGTTAAAAAATTCAAGGAGATTATTGAACAGAAATCAAACGGTAAAGTAAAAATTGAAGTTTACCCGGTAGGTCAGATAGGAGACGCTACTCAGCAGTGTGAACTACTGCAGAATGGCGGTATAGAATTCGGAATCGTATCCCCTGGCAATACAGGAACAATTGTACCGGAGAATCAGCTTTTCTCATTACATTTCCTATTTACAGACGATATGGACAAAAACGCTGAAATATTCAAGACCAGTAAGGCACTTAATGAAATGCTGACAGCAAAGTATCTTGAAAAGGATATTAAGGTACTGGCTTATTGGACAGAGGGTGCAATGCAATGGACAACAAGCAAGCCGGCAAATTCTCCTGAAAAGTGGAAGGGCCTGAAGATGAGAACAATGCCTTCGCCTATGATTGTTGCAGCATATGAGGCATATGGTGCCAATCCTACTCCAGTACCATATATGGAGGTTTACAGCGGATTACAGCTGAATATGATAGAAGGTCAGGAAAATCCTTTGTTCGCAATAGAAGAGATGAAGTTTTGTGAAGTACAGAAGTATCTGACCCTGGCAAGCTCGAACTTATATGTAACAACAACAGCAGTTAATCCAAAATTCTTCGATTCCTTGTCAGCAGACATGCAGAAGTTGATATTGGATACAGTTGAAGATCTCAGAGATGATTCCTTTGCGATTCAAGCAGAATTGAATGGAGCAGCTCTGGACAAAATCAAGGCCGCAGTTGATATCCCGATAGTTGAACTGACAGCTGAAGAAAGAGCAGCTTTTAGAGAAGAAAGCAAGAAAGCATACGACAGATATGCACAAATGGTTGGAGCAGATGGCAAGAAAATTCTTGACACACTTATAGAAGAGGTAAAGGCTATAGAGTCCAAGTAATTGAATTAATGCTGTATCACAAGGGAAATTTTTCCCTTGTGATACTTTTAGTACCTGCATATTTTTTGTGTGCCCTGCAACAGAATGCGTTTACAGCAACAGGGCACAACATTAAGGAAAATGATTTTGCAATATCTGAATTTCAAGGTAGAAGGTTTATTGCAAAACATATAGGAGGGTAGTTTATGAACCTGTTTCCAAATGCAAGAATCTTAGAAATCGATTTATCAAATAGAAAAATAGCAACAAGAATAATACCCGGCGAAACCTACAGGCTTTATCCAGGGGGTTCTGCTCTGGGTGTCTACTTGATGCTTCAGGATATGAAGCCGGGAATTGATCCATTGTCACCTGAAAACATGCTGGTGTTTTCAGTATCTGCACTTACAGGTCTGCCTATAAGTGGTATAAGCAGGTTGACAGTTACGGCTAAAAGCCCATTGACAGGAACAATTGGAGATAGCCAGTCCGGTGGTTTTTTTCCATCTCATTTTAAAGCAAACGGATGGGATTCAGTGGTATTCCGTGGTAAGGCAGAGAGACCGGTATACCTGTACATTGACGGTGATAAGGTTGAAATCAGGGATGCACAGAACCTATGGGGTAAGGTAACCGGAGAGGCAGAATCCATTATCAGGGAAGAGCTTGGTGATAAGAATATAGAAATAGCTCAGATCGGACCTGCCGGAGAGAACCTCGTCAAGTTCGCCTGTATAATCAATATGTGCAATAGGGCAAATGGCAGAAACGGTATGGGCGCAGTAATGGGCTCCAAGAATTTGAAGGCAGTAGTGGTAAAAAAAGCGAAGGCTGTAAAGGCCTATGAGCAGGATAAATTCCATGAGCTGGCGGTGAGTGTGAAGCAAAGGCTGGAAGAAAACTCGACAGTTGCCGGTTTGGGCCAATATGGCACTGATGGAGATCTTGAAGGTTTCCATAATGAGGGATTCCTGCCCACTAAGAACTGGACCACAGGCTATTTTCCGGAGGGTGCTGATAAAACAACCGGTACAACGATGTATGAAACTATTTTGAAGGAAAGAGATACATGCTTTGCTTGTGCTGTACGCTGTAAAAGGGTGGTTGAGGTGACCGGAGTGGTAGACCCTCTTTATGGAGGGCCGGAATATGAAACCTGTGCAACCTTTGGGTCCTATTGTGGAGTTACTGAGTTGGAGACGATAGCATTAGCAAACCAGTTGTGCAACATGTACGGCCTTGATACCATCTCCTGCGGGGCAACAATAGCATTTGCAATGGAGTGTTATGAAAAGGGACTCATTAATGATTCGGATACATTTGGTCTGAAATTGGGATTTGGCAATAGCAATGCAGTACCTATACTAGTAGAAAAAATTGCAAAGAGGGAAGATTTTGGTGATCTTCTGGCTGAGGGAAGCTTTAGGGCAGCTCAGAAAATAGGTAAGGAAGCAGAATGCTTGAGTATATCTGTAAAAGGACAGGAGCTGCCGGCGCATATGCCGCAATACAAGCCTTCTGTGGGATTGGTCTATGCTGTGAACCCTTTTGGGGCGGACCATCAATCCAGTGAACATGATGTATTCCTTGTATTGCCCCCTGACAGCAGAGAGAGACAGCGTCTGGCTCAAATCGGGATATGGAAAGGCTATGACAATCCTTTTGAACTGGATGATGAGAAGGTAAGATTTGCACTGGAAAGCCAGAAGTATTTTTCTATTCTGGATACATTGTGTCTATGCCAATTTGTATGGGGCCCCTCATGGGAATTATACGGACCGGATGATTTGGTCGACTTGTGCAGATACGGTATTGGATGGGATACATCATTGCATGAGTTGATGCTGGTTGGGGAACGAAGAATCAATATGATGCGCTTTTTCAATGCCAGAGAAGGCTTTGACAAGAGAGATGACAAGCTTCCGGACAGGTTGTTTGAACCTTTTGTTGAAGGGCCTTCCAAAGGCGTTTGTCTTGACAAGGACATGTTTGAAAGCGCAAAAGAAGCTTACTATGAACTTGCCGGATGGGATAAAGATTCAGGTAACCCTAGGTCATCAAGCTTAAGAAGACTATCCTTGGGATGGCTTCCGGATAAAAACTAATCTTGTTAAATCGGAGGGAAAGAAATGGAGATAAAAGTAAATAGCAAATCTCAATCAATCCCGGATGATTATACGGTGAGCATGCTCTTGTACCATATGAACTATCCTAAGTCCTCGGCTGTGTTTATTAACGGAAGGCAGATATTGTTTCGTGAATATGACAATTACAAGCTGAATGAAAAGGATACTGTAAAGATCATAAGGATGCTGGGCGGAGGATAAACACAATATTTTTAAGGAGGATGCAACAATGCTCAAGGTACTAAAAGATATAGATGCTCTTCTACAAAAACATACAGATTATAGGGAAGGTTGTCTGAACCTGATAGCTTCCGAGAATTATTCCAGTGAAAAGGTGCGCAGTTATTTAGGCTGTGATTTTGGTAATAGATACGGCTGCTATACAACGATGAAGCCTGAAGAGAGGGACTATACAGGAAACAAGTATATAAACGAATTTGAAATGGATACCCAGGAGCTTATAAAAGACATATTCCATGCCAGATATGCAGATTTAAGGCCCATAGGAGGGCATATGGCCGGAATGTCGGTAGTGCTTGCGTTGCTTAATCCGGGGGATTTAGTGATAGAAGTAAGCTTGAAGGATTGGGGACATGGACTGGTTGGGCCAATGTGTCAGGTAAGACAGTTCGATGATACTATAAATGTGGATTATATGGCTTTCGATGAAAACCGATGTGTAGATATTGAGAAATTGAAAAAGCAGATAGTTGAGAAGAAACCGCAGCTCATCATATTCGGCGGATCAGGGACACTGTTTCCTGAGCCGGTTTCCGAATTCAGGGAAATAGCAGACCGGGAGGGTATACTGCTGGCTTATGATGCTTCCCATGTTACAGGACTAATAGCAGCGGGGGTATTTCCCAATCCGTTGGATCAGGGAGCTGATATTATGTTTGGAAGCACCCATAAGTCGTTTCCGGGACCTCAAGGGGGTTTTGTGTTATCCAATAATGCCCTGCTTATCGAAAAAGTAGGCAAAACACTGTCTCCATCATTAGTGACAAGTCATCATCTTAACAGACTTCCCTCATTGGCGGCTTCCATATTGGAGATGAAAGAATATGGGGAAGCATACGGTACTCAGATTGTCAGAAATTCAAAAGCTCTGGCAAAGGCTTTGGATGAGAGAGGCTTCAAGGTTTTGGGAAAAGAGAAAGGCTTTACTGAAACACACTTGCTATTGGTTGATGCAGGCGAACATGTAAGTGCGGCTCCGGCGAAGCACCTGGAAAGCGCCATGATACTTTGCTCGGATGATTTTTCGGGTAGCAGCCCTCAGATCAGGATAGGAACTCCGGAAGCAACAAGAAGAGGAATGAAGGAAAAGGAAATGGAGATTATTGCTGAATTCTTCAAAAGAGTATTGATTGACAAGGAAGAACCGGAATCAATTGCCAAAGAGGTTGAGGCTTTCAGCAGACAATTCACCGGTTGTGAGTACTCATTTTAGAAATTTGTAAAAAAGGCTTCTATTGAAGCATTCTAACGACCAAGGAAGCCTTTTATGAAACTCATTGAGGTCAAGTGGTACATTAATGAAATTTATACTTTCCTATTCGTTATAAAAAATAAAGGGTCTGACCTTCGTCAGCTCCTTTATTTTCTCAATTATGATGAATTTCCTTATCCATAGCGTAAAAACTGCCGCTAACTATAGAATCAATCTTCTTCTGCATATTCTTGATTTCAATATAGGTTTCGGGATATGCGGCCTTATATACACCAATTTCACCTTCGCCTTTAGTTTCAAGAATCTGCTGCAGTCTTTTCCTATACTCATCCAGCAGCTTGATTTCTACTAAGATATCTTCATATTTTCTTAAATACCGGTTGTATTCCTTGCTGTTCACATATTCAGCACCGGATGAATTACGCTCGAATAATTCGATTTGCTGCTTTACCTTGTTGACCTCGGACAGCATAGCCTTGTATTTATCCAAGAGCTGCTCAAATTCCTTCTTGATGGCCGCACGATTGAAGCCTGAGACATTCACATATGTCTTTTTCTCGGATCTGTTGCCGATAACGCCTGTAATAACCTGGATTTCGGCATTTATTGTTCCGCCGATTATCTTTCCATGTACAGGGTCCATAATTATTTTCTTAGCCTTGAGATTGCTGTCCAGAGCATAGAAGCCGATATTAATATCTTCTCCTGCTGTAATTATGCACTCGTTGCAGTATTTTACAAAAACACTCCGTTTTGCTTGTATTATCGATGTGTTCTTCCCGAAAATGCCACCTTTTATATATATACTGCCCTCTTTGGAAATTATTTTTTCTACTACTCCCAAACCCATACTGCCCTGAATGGAGATATCATTCTTTGCTATTACAGAGAATCCGTCCTTTACTGTACCCTTAACAGTTACGTATCCGTCAAAGGATATATTTCCGGTCTCATAGCTTACATCTTCCTGAACAATAAGGTGATTATCTATACTGATTTTGTCTCCTTCAAATTTTACGGCACCGTCTATTACTGCCCTGAGTACCATTTTGTTGTCTTCTTCAATTGCCTCTATCGTTTTACTGTCATATTTGAGATTAAAGTCAATTCCCCTTCGAGCCGGTATTAATTTACCGGTGACAGTTTTGCCGGGTTTCCCTTCCGTAGGGGGTATCTTATCCCCAAGCCAGTCCCCTTTCCTGATGTTGTCAATCAGGGCAAGCTCATAGTGGTTAACAGTTCCATCCTCTTTTACCACAGGCTTTTTTTCTTCTATTTCATAGTACCTGATTATAGCATCCTTGCCGTCTTTGGGTTTTATACCTTTTGCGATTACTATTTCTTTCTGCACTGTAATAGGTTTTTGGAAAAGGTCATCAAGGCCTTCAGTAACTCCTGCCTTGTTAAGTGCAGCACTTATTTCTGAGGATATCTGTATTTTATTCTCTGCAAATTCCCTTGCAGTTATATTCAGCTTTATTCTTGCTTCCATTTCATCAGCGGAAACAATCACTTCCACCCGGGGTTTTATGTTTCCTATAAAAATCCTTAGACCCCTGGCTTCATCCAATGCATTTTTCAGATTTGTAAAATTGTGAAGCTGTAAGGTGGGCATATCCAATAGAAGGTTATTGAATTCACGCATCTCGTATCCGGAGCGGTAAACAGAAATATATAATTTATCGTTATCGCTCAAAAGCGAAAAGTATCCATTTTGATGTATTTCCACGCAATCACCCTCAAATAACATATTAATACAATTTTAGCATAGTCAAGTATGTATTAACAACAATTATATAATTATGATGATTCGAACTGCCAAATTGTGATAAAAGCCGAGCTAAAGCTATATACTAGGAATGTAAAGTGATAGAAACAGAAAGGCCGGGCTTAAACGGGCAATTCTTACTCATTTTACAAAATTGACTTTCACTGCCATCTATTACATAATTATATAATGATTATATGAATGATTTTGAAGGTGATGTATATGGAAAAAAATCTGAATGCTTACATAACAAAGCTGATAGAGCTTGACTCCAAAGCTTTGGAGCTTAAGGGAGAACGGGATGCTGAGCTCTTAAAGCTGGAAGCTGACAGCAGGAATGAGCTTAAGAGTATTGAGGATATGCTGGAGGAAGCAGCTTTAATGGCAAAACAGGAGCATGACAGAATTATGGCGGATGCAAAGCTGAGAGTCAGAGAAATGGATGAGGCTGCGAGGCTTACGGTAAATGAGCTTCAGGCTGACTTTGAAAGCTTCAAGGAAAGTGCGGCCAAGGATATGTGGAAGCAGCTCCTTGAAGCTGAGAGGTAATACTTATGGATAATGTCACCAGGTTTGCTGCTGTCAATGCCAAGATAAAGTCAATGGAGGGGAAATTCCTTAAGGATGAGGACTATATAAACTTGCTCAGAATGGATTCAGTCACAGAGGTGGCAAGATATCTTAAGGAAAAGACTGCTTATTCTGAAGTACTTGCAAGTGTGGAAGTGGAGAACATCCATAGGGGCATGCTGGAGAACCTTATCAAGCAGAATATGGTAAAGAACATTGACAGAATAATTCATTATTTTACAGGAGATTATAAGGATTTCATCAAAACCCTCTATGCCAAATATGAAATAGAGGAATTGAAGGTTATAGCAAGAGCTGTGTATAACAGAAAAGATGCAACGGATTTTAAGAGCAGTGCTTTCATAGGAAAGTACAGCAGGCTTGAACAGAACAAAATTTATGCAGCCAGGTATATAAGAGATATTATTGATGCACTTTTTGACTCGGAGTTTCATAAGTTCTTGATACCTTTAATAGACGGAGATTCTACCGAGAATCTGTTCAGGTTCGAGATGGTCATGGATATGTCTTATTACACCCTATTGCAGAGGGAATGGAGCAAGCTTTCCAAGAAGGATAAAGTTATATTGCAGCAAGCTCAGGGAATTATAGCAGATATGCTGAATCTGCAATGGATATACAGGGGTATTAAGTTTTACAGACTAAGTCCGGAGGAGCTTTTGAATTATACTATTAATATAGGCTACAGGCTGAATTTCAACTCGTTGAAGGCTCTATGCTATGCAGTAAGTCTTGAGGAGTTCCACAGGCTTGTTAAAGGCACCAGATACAGCTTCTTGTTCAAGGAGGACGAAACCACCGACATATACATGGAGAGACGATCGGAACGCCATACATATTTTGAACTTAAAGCTTTGGAGAGAAGCCACAAATTTTCTATAATAAGTGTTTTTTCATTTATTATATTTATGGAGTTTGAAGTCAGGGACATAATTTCTATAGTAGAAGCCATAAGATATAGAATTCCAGCGGATGAAGCGCATAAATACATAATTAGAAAACTCTAAGAGGAGGTGAGAAGCATTGGCCGTTGAAAGAATGAAAATTGTGAGCATAATAGGCGAGCTTAAGGATTTGGACAGGGTATCGCGTCTGGTTGTGATGAACGGCAGTATCCATATATTGAATGCTCTCTCAGAGTTGAGTACCAATAGCCTGAATCTCTCAGCTTCAAAGGAGCATATGCATACGCTTCAGGAATTGGCCCATCTAAAACCATATATTGCCAGGAGGGATTTCTACAAGAATGAAGCAATGATAAAATCCTTCCAGGAGCTGTTTAACCTGAAGCCTGAGATAAGTGGGATTTATTTAGGTATTGGTGATGATTATGAGAGTATAACAGCAGAATTGAAGGAGGTTCACGATACCGTCAGAAATATATCTGAGGATATAAGGGAGAGAACAGAAAATATTGAAAAGCTGCAGCTCTATCTCAATAATATAGGGTATCTTAACAATACAGGTTTGAAGATAGAACAAATAAAAAATATGAGCTTTATCGGACTTAAGCTGATGATGCTCTCCAATGAGAATTTCAAAAAACTGGAATTGAACATTGAAAATGTGCCTTCTATAGTATTTCAGGTTGCAGCTGTGGATGGAAATGCAATAATTGTTGTATTAACACTTAAAAGCCTTATGGAGGAAGCTGAAAGGATTTTTGCTTCCTTGAACTACAAGGAGCTTGAACTGCCTCAAGGATTCAGCGGAACTGCAGAGAATGTAAGAAGGCAGATAAATGACAAAATCAATGAGGAAAGAAGACAGGCAGAGGAACTAAAGAAGTCTGTCCTGGAGCTTAGTGACAAATACAGAGATACAGTAGTCAGAGCATACTCATTGATGGAGTTGGAGAAGAAGTCGGAAAAAGTGAAGCAGGATGTTGCCCTAAGCCATAGCATGTTTTTTATGTTTGGGTTTGTGCCCGAAAGTGAGATGGATAATGTTAGAAGGGAATTCCAGCAGAGCTTTGCTGACAGTATTGTATTGATAGTTGATGAGGTTGAGGATCGTAGGCACGGACACGTTCCTCCCACCAGGATGAGGAACCACCCATTATTCAGACCATTTGAGTCATTGATAAACATGTATGGTACGCCAAGTTACGGGGAAAAGGATCCCACGCCCTTTTTTGCAGTTTCTTACATGTTGCTTTTTGGGGCTATGTTCGGTGATTTGGGACAGGGATTGGTAATCCTCCTGGCTGGTCTCCTGATGAGCTATAGAATGGCGGATAAAAGCTTTGGAGGCATACTGACAAGGTTGGGAACCAGCTCCATGATATTTGGTGCCCTATATGGAAGTATATTCGGTTCAGAAGAGCTGATAGAACCGATTCTTATAAGACCTATGGCCAATATTAACACAATGCTTGTAAGTGCCATAGTATTGGGAATTATACTTATTACCATAAGCTATGTATATAGCCTGATTAACCTTTACAACTCCAGGAACGTGGAGGAAGGGTTGTTTGGACGGGAAGGTCTGGCGGGCTTCCTGTTTTTCATAACACTTATATTTGGCATATGGGGAAGGGTCACAGGCCGCCTTGCAGGAATAGGCCTACCCCTGGGTATAATGGCTGTATTGCTTCTTGTCACGGTGTTCAAGCAGCCTTTATCAGGCTTGATCACAGGCCATAAGCTTTATGAGGAATCAGCTTCGGATTATTATATAGAAGCAGGGTTTGGTGTAATAGAAACAGTGCTTTCGGTTGCATCAAATATTATATCCTTCATAAGGGTAGGTGCTTTTGCTCTTAACCATGTGGGCTTATACATAGCCTTTGCTACCATGGCTGAGATGCTGGACTCCAAAACGGAAAGCATTATAGTCCTTGTGATCGGCAATATTTTTATTATAGGCTTGGAAGGACTCATTGTTTTTATACAGAGTCTCAGACTTGAGTACTATGAGCTTTTTAGCAAGTATTACTCAGGCTATGGAGTCGAGTATAAGCCTGTAAACTTATTTAGTGAAGGCAATATGGACGGCTTGTAGGGGCGGGTTTCCACGCCCGTCCGCTTTGGCGGTTTTTAATAAATAAATGATTAGAATTAGGAGGCATAAAAATGTATATAATTTTAGGAATTGCTATTGGAGTAGTGCTGTTTACAATAGGCCTGGGGGTTATACTATACCGCTCAACAGGTGAAGTTCATGGGAGGAAGATCAGAAGCATTTTAAGGATGAGCTTGGTTTCATACATGTTTCTTATAGCATTGTTTCTATTCATTCTTACTCCTGATATTGTGCATGCAGCACAGGAGGGCAGCTCCAGCTCCGGGCTGGGCTTTATAGCTGCAGGCCTATCAACAGGACTTGCTACTATTGGAGCCGGCTATGCAGTTGGTGCAGTAGGTTCTTCAGCATTGGGAGCAGTATCAGAAAACCCGAGAATATTAGGAAAAACATTGATATTTGTTGGCTTGGCTGAAGGTATAGCTATATACGGACTTATAGTATCAATAATGATATTAGGACAACTCTAAAATGGCGACAAGCTGCGCAATAGTGTGCTGCGCTGCTTGCTTCCAGCCATTCTGAAAGGATATGAGCGATTTGAAGTTTTTCCTATTAAGTGATAATGTAGATACTTTGACAGGAATGAGACTTGCAGGAATAAAAGGAGTATTGGTTCATGAAAGAGATGAGATTCTTGCCGCCTTGGAAGATGCGTGCAACAGCAACGAGATAGGTATACTTTTGGTGACCGAGGTGCTGTCGGAAAGGGTCTCAGAAGAGCTTAAAACTATAAGGCTGGACGTGACCAAGCCAATAGTCACAATTATACCTGACAGGCATGGGGAAAGACGCAGAAGCGATTATATAACCAACTACATTAAAGAGTCCATCGGGCTGAAGATTTGAGGTGAGGAGCTTTGACAGTATCGGTCGAAGATAAAATAGAACTTTTCAGGAATATAATATTCAAGGATATAGAAGAGTCTACATCTGTAAATAAGGTTAAGGCTGTAGAAAGCTTTGAACAGGAGAAGAGCAGACTGCTTGCAGAAGTGGAAGCAAAAAGAAATCACATTATAGCAGAGGCGAAGAAAAAAGCAGAGAAGGAGAAGCAGCAGCTTATCGCCAAGACAAAAGCACAGGTATATCACCAGATACTTGACAAAAGGCAGCAATTCATACATGAAATAATAGAATTATTGGTACAGGAAGCCAAGAGCTTTATAGCCGAAGAAGGCTATAAGGAGTACCTGTCAAAAAGCCTTGACAAAGCAGGAGCTGCTTTTGAAGTATCGGCATCATTGAAGCTTTATTTTACTAAAAGAGATTTGGATGTCTTAGGAGAATTCATTAATCAAAGAATATCATCGGGGGAACTGAAGGGCAGATGTCTGCTGCAGGAAACGGGAGGAAATATTTTAGGAGGTTTCTATGCGGAGGACAGCAAACAGGAAATGCAGGTGGACTATACCTTGAAATCCTTGATCGAAGAAAATCGTGAGCTGATTGGGAACAGTATAAACCGCAGGCTTGACGGGGTGCAGTGAATGGATATTAAAAGCGGAAAAATTATATATATAAACGGCCCTGTAGTAAGGGTCACAGATGCCAACAATCTGAAAATGCGGGAAATGGTGCTGGTAGGGAGTAAGCAGCTTATCGGAGAGGTGATTTCTGTTGATAAGGACACTGCCACCATCCAGGTTTATGAGGAGACCTCAGGCCTTATGCGGGGAGAGGGAATAATCTCCACGGGCAGGCCTCTGTCTGTAAAGCTGGGACCGGGAATAATAAAAAACATTTTTGACGGAATTGAGCGACCGCTTCAGAAAATGTATGAAACAGGCACAGCTTTTATACCTGAAGGGGTTGGAATGGTTTCAATAGATGAAGAGAAGCTGTGGGATACAGAAATACTTGCCAAGGTTGGAGACGAGCTTGCAGCAGGGAGCATATATGCAAAGGTGCAGGAGACATCACTTATTGAGCACAGGCTTATGGTTCCTTCTGATGTCAGTGGAAGAGTGGTTTTTGCAGAAAAGGAAGGAAGCTACAACATTGAGCATGTACTTGTAAAGCTGAAAACAGAACAGGGGCTTTATGAGCTGAAAATGTATCAGATGTGGCCTGTAAGGAATGCCCGTCCTGTCAGCCGCAGGAATCCAATAGCAAAACCCCTGCTTACAGGGCAAAGAATAATAGACTCCTTCTTCCCATTGGCAAAAGGAGGCACGGCAGCTATTCCGGGGGGCTTCGGTACAGGAAAGACCATAACTCAGCACCAGCTTGCAAAGTGGAGCGATGCTGACATTATAGTCTATATTGGTGTCGGAGAAAGAGGAAATGAGATGACAGAGGTTCTGGAGGACTTCCCCAAGATAGATGACCCTAGAAGCGGGAAATCCATAATGGAGAGGACGGTACTCATAGCCAATACCTCCAACATGCCTGTGGCAGCAAGGGAAGCATCTATCTATACAGGAATAACCATAGCTGAATACTTCCGTGATATGGGTTACAACATAGCAATAATGGCCGACTCGACCTCCAGGTGGGCGGAAGCCCTAAGAGAAATCTCAGGAAGGCTTGAAGAGATGCCTGCAGAAGAAGGTTATCCTGCTTATTTGCCCTCAAGACTGGCCCAGTTCTATGAAAGGGCTGGGGATGTGGAAGCCTTGGGAGGAAGAGACGGGTCTATAACTATAATTGGAGCGGTATCTCCGGCAGGGGGAGACTTCTCGGAGCCGGTCACACAAAATACCAAAAGGGTGGTCGGAACATTCCTGGCCCTGGACAGGTCACTGGCCTATGCAAGACACTATCCTGCCATTAACTGGCTTAAATCCTACAGCGGATATATAACGGATCTTGGTCCCTGGTATGAGGAAAATGCTGCAGCGGATATGCTGGAGCTAAGGGCAAAGCTGCTTAGGCTGCTGCAGGAGGAAGATAAGCTTATGGAGATAGTAAAGCTGGTTGGGGAGGATATACTGCCGGATGACCAGAGGCTGATACTCGAGGTGTCCAGGGTTATTAAGGTAGGATATCTCCAGCAGAATGCCTACCATAAGAATGATGCACACGTATCCTTGAATAAACAGTATAAGATGCTGACAGTAATAGAACGGTTGTATGAAAAAGCCTATAAATGTGTAAAGATAGGTGCTCCAATATCTAAGGTAAAGAATGACGAACTGTTCTATAAGATTACTGCCATGAAATATAATGTTCCGGAAGACAAACCGGAGATGTTTGATGAATTAACAAAGGAGATCGACAGCTTCTATGACAGCTTGGAAAGCATATACGGTAAAGGGGTGAGCAGACAATGAAATTAAGGTACTTAAAGCTGCAAAAGGTGGAAGGGCCGCTCATCATACTTAGTGGGGTCAAGGAGGCTGTATTTGGCGAAGTTGTGGACATAGAAGTGGAGAAGGAAGGCCGTAAAAAGGGAAAAGTTGTGCAAATAGATGGCGACAGGGTTATTATACAGGTTTTTGAAGGTACCTCCGGTATTTCGCTTAACAATACCAGTGTAGCTTTTACGGGGAAACCAATGGAGATACCGCTTTCAAAGGATATATTGGGAAGAGTCTTTAACGGTATAGGGGAGCCTATAGATGGTGCAGGCTTCTATTCAGACAGGAAGTATGATGTCAATGGGCGTCCGATTAATCCTGTGGGAAGAAAATATCCGAGGAACTATATAGAGACAGGTATTTCCTCAATAGATGGACTTACAACCCTTGTAAGGGGGCAGAAGCTGCCGCTTTTCTCAGGAGACGGGCTGCCCCACAATGAGCTTGCGGCGCAGATAATAAAGCAGGCGAGGATATCAGGGGATGATGAAGACAATTTTGCTATTGTGTTTGCTGCAATGGGTATAAAGCATGACGAAGCTGACTTTTTCAGAAAGCATTTTGAACTTTCCGGAGTCACGAACAGAGTGGTAATGTACATTAACCTTGCGGACGACCCGATAGTGGAAAGAATAACTACGCCCCGATGTGCCCTTACTGCTGCCGAGCATCTGGCTTTTGAACACAACATGCATATACTTGTCATTCTGACTAATATGACTAATTATAGTGAAGCATTAAGAGAGCTTTCCGCATCCCGGGAAGAGGTTCCTTCCAGGAAAGGCTATCCGGGGTATTTGTATTCCGATCTGGCAAGCCTTTATGAACGTGCCGGAATGATAAAAGGCTCTAATGGCAGTATAACACAAATACCAATACTCACGATGCCCAATGATGATATAACCCACCCGATCCCGGATTTGACCGGATTCATAACAGAAGGACAGATAATATTGTCCAGAGAGCTTCATCAAAAGAACATATATCCTCCTGTCAATGTACTGCCATCCCTGTCAAGGCTGCAGAAGGAAAGTATAGGCGAGGGCTATACCAGGGAAGACCATCCGGATGTTGCCAACCAGGTGTTTTCCGCATATTCTCATGTTCAGGATGTAAGATCACTGGCGCAGGTAATTGGTGAGGATGACATCTCTGATATGGATAAAAAGTATATGGAATTCGGAAGACAATTTGAGCAGAAGTTTCTCAACCAGGGCTTTGAGGGAAACAGGGATATGCTTGAGACACTGGATACTATGTGGGAGCTGCTGAAAGTGCTTCCAAGAGCAGAGCTTGACAGGATCAAGCCGGAGCTGTTTGAAAAGTACTATCACAAGAGGTAATGGAAATGATAGAAATCAGTTACACCAAAACCAGCCTGATGGCCGCCCGGAACTCCCTTGAGCTTTCTTTGAAGGGTTTTGAACTGCTGGACAAAAAAAGGAACGTACTCATTATGACAATGATGGGCTTTATTGAAAAGGCAGAAGTGATTCAGAAGAAGGTAGCTGTAATATTCGATGATGCATATGAAGCATTGCAGACTGCTAATATCACAATGGGTATAAGCAATGTAGAGCAAATTGCACAGTCAATATCTGAAGCGTCGGGCTTTGAAGTGCTGGATAAAAGCATTATGGGGGTTGAAATACCCGAGATAAAGCATGAAGAAGATAGGCTTACTCACCACTACAGCTTTTATCATACAAACACGGCTCTTGATGTGGCTATGCAGAAGTTCCATGAGGTGAAGCTGCTGCTTTATGAGCTTTCGGAAGTGGAGGATTCTGTTTATAAGCTGGCAATGGAAGTTAAGAGGACACAAAAAAGGGCAAATGCCCTGCAGAATATTCAGATACCAAGATATAGGGAAATGGTGGGCAAGATACTGGAAGTGCTGGAGGAGCGTGAAAGAGAAGACTTCTTCAGGCTGAAGGTGGTAAAGAAAAAGGGAGAAAAGAAAGCTACCGGAAAATAGATGCGAGATACGAGATTCTAGATTCGAGGTTTTAAGCAAAGGCTTCGAAGCCTTGCATGGGTTCTCGTATCTCGCATCTCGCATCTCGTATCTGTTTTATCCTAACATCTTTTCCAGGTCTGCTTTTGCGTTTCCGCTTATAAGCTGGAGATTGAAGTTCTTCTGAAGCACTTCCACTATGTTGGATGTGAACCATTCTGGAGCTTTTGGCCCTATATGGATATTCTTCACACCCAGGTGAAGGAGTCCAAGAAGAATTGCTACTGCCTTCTGCTCGAACCATGAGAGCACTATGCTCAAAGGAAGGTCATTCACAGAGCAGTTGAAGGCTTCTGCCAGAGCCAGGGCAATTTTTACCGCTGAGCCGGAGTTGTTGCATTGGCCCAGATCTATATATCTTGGAATGCTTGTGCCCGGTACTGTTCCGAAGTCATGGTCATTGAACCTGAACTTTCCGCAGGAAGTAGTCAGGAGTACGCAGTCCGTCGGAAGGGAAAGAGCAAGCTCTCTGAAATAATCTCTGCCCTTTGTAGGAGCATCACAGCCTGCGATAACAAAGAACCTTCTGATCTTGCCGGTTTTTACAGCTTCAATTATTTCCGGAGCTATCGAAAGCACAGTCTGATGATGGAAGCCTGTAATCAGGGTCTTATCCGATTCAATCATAACTTTGGGCAGTGAAAGGGCTCTCTCTATAAGTGGTGAGAAGTCTTCATTCACTATCTTCCGTGCACCCTCCACTCCTGCTGTGCCATAAGTGAAGAACCTGTCTGTATATGTACCTTTAACAGGCATAAGGCAGTTTGTGGTTCCAAGTATCGCTCCCGGGAATTCCTCGAAGAGCTTTCTCTGGTCATACCAGGCTTTTCCTACATTACCCTTCAGATGACTGTATTTCTTAAGCTCAGGATACCCATGGGCAGGAAGCATTTCAGAGTGAGTGTAAATATTGATCCCTTTTCCTTCAGTCTGCTTGAGAAGCTCTTCCAAAGCATAAAGGTTGTGGCCAGTAACAAGTATGCTGTGGCCTTCGATCTTATCCTGGGATACGATTATGGGGGTAGGTATTCCCAGCCTTGATGTATGTGCGTTATCCAAGAGCTCCATTACCTTGACTGCAGCGGAGCCTACTTTGAGCACCATTTCAATATGCTCCTGCAGATTGAAATTGGAGTTGGTAAGGCTCATATAAAGTGCTTCATGGGTTATGCCGTCGACCTCCGGATCGACGCAGCCCATTTCTCTTGCATGGGTGGCATAGGCAGCTATACCCTTCAAGCCGAATATCATTGTATCTTGTAGTGCGGCTATGTCCTCATTCTTTCCGCATACGCCTATTTTTGTACAACCAACCTGGGGGGTTTGTTCACACTGATTACAGAACATATAATTTCCTCCTTAAAATATAATGTCATAAATGGTCTATAGTTGGATTCTACAGGAAAAAGGTTTTCTTGGATGTGATATAAATCACACAATCGGATGACAATAATCAAACAGACTTTATTTGGGATTCCTATTTTGTCCTGTTGCGCGTTACGCGTTTCGGGTTACGCGTATTCAGTATGGCTTTGGAGTAGGGGGGCAATGTGGCGGACATAGCAGTGGCTATTGCTTAAATAGATATGATTAATTATAATAGAATAGTATAATTAAGAATTACTGAGGAGGATAAGCCTGTGATTGAATATAAAGGCCGCTGGGATGCAATAAAGGGACCTTTGGTAGTACTGTCGATCATAATTGCCATAGTACTTATAATATATCTATTCATACCTAAAGGCTTTTTTGCCTATTTTTTTATGGTACTGCTGTTGGTGTTTATACCTCTGACATATAGTGGCCTGGTATTGAAGATTACGGCTGATGAAAAGAAAATTGTTGTAGTAAGGCCCTTTACAAGGATGTCAGTCAAGTATGAGGATGTTGCCTTGTGTGCTGTTCATTGTATTGATGAAGGTAAATATCTTATCTATGCTTTTGTAAAACAGAGATACCGCCGGGGATATACTGTGAAGGGTGTAAGACCGAGGCTTAGCTTTGATGAAGTCGTTAAAATGGCATCGAAGGATGAAGATATAAATCTGGATATCAACTTTAACAGAGCAAAAAAGATTCCGGTGTCTTTTGTTGAAAACAGTGAAGAGCTTAAGGACAGGTTCATGATGGAAGTTGGGAAATATCATGTAAGGATAATGGAGGATAAAGGGTAAAAGACTGCACATGGCAGTCTGAGGCTACTGACGAAGCAGAAAATTGGAGCAGACACGTATAGCCACATATGAGTATACAAAAATTGATGGCACTAACTAACGTAGCCTAAGAAAAACCTAACGTCTTAAAATGGTCGTCCATGACCTTTAAGACTTGCTCGGCGTCCATGCCTCGCATACGGTTTTTCTAAGGCCACGTTACTAAGAGCCATTAACAATTTCTGTATAAGCATACTTAGGCTATTACATGTCTGCTCCTTAGTTTGTCTTCAATCTGAAAGACTCGTTTGAGTCTTCGGGCTATTGGCAAGCTTTGGGTTAGGTGCTTACTTTTACCCGGCCCTTCCTGACAGAGTACCGAGTCACTGGAATATCTACGGTCAAATAGACGGATATTCTTCGAGGTTTTTCGGAGCATTCGGGCTGCCGCTAATGAATATTGGTCTGTATGTTTTATTTTTGATTACACCTTACTTGGATCCAAAGAAGAAAAACTACAAGGCATTTGAAGGTTCCTATTGGATACTTCGAATGGTGATGCACATTTTTATGATAGGCTTGCAGCTTGAATATTAACCGTATAATGTTACGTTGGCATATGTGCTGAAAGGCATATATGCCTTTGTTTTATCGCATCATGCAATGATTCGATAAATTGTATTAATTTACATGTAAAAATGCAACAAAAATACAACAAGAATCGTCATATTTCATGATATAATCAAATTATATAAAAGGCTTCTATTAAAGCATTTTAAAAACCAAGGAAGCCTTTTATGAAACTCGCTTACGGGGCATGGCAAATTAAGGTGGAATAGATGCCCCTGCTCGTTACAAAATATATGTAAAAAAATTGTGAGGTGCCTATGAAAGGAAAGAAACTTTTTGCTGTAATTATTACGCTTTTATTCGTATTAGTCTTCGCTGTCAGCTGTATGTACAATCAGGCTGCACCGGCAATAACCCAAAGCCCTATACCTGCTCCGACGGAACAGCTCCTGGGGGCATCTGACCCGGCAGCTTCAGAGAACCCCGAGGTCACAGACACAGACATAGAACAGAATATAGCTAAAAATGTAGCGTACATAAGTGCCAGCAAGCTAAGAGTCAGAGAGACTGCCGAAACAGACGCAAAAGTAATGGACAATCTGATTAAAGGCACTGCGGTAGAAATAGTTGAAGAAAAAAAGGATGAATCCGGGATATCCTGGTACAAGATCAGCTATGATGGTGTGGCTGAAGGTGCAGGAGGCTGGATAGCTGCGGAGCATACAGTCAAGGACAGGACAGAGCTTTTGAGCGAATCTCTGAAAGCTCTTGACTTTTCACCACAGGACAAAACCGCTGAATATCCCGGGAATCCAAGAGTCGAAGCAAGAGGGATATATCTCACAAAATACTCTGCTTCCAATGACAGATTGGACAGGCTTATAGAGATGACAAAAAGAACTAAAATCAACACTTTTGTCATAGATGTGAAAGATGATAAGGGGCATATGCTTTTTCCGACAAAGGCTGCAGAGAAATACAGTCCTGAAGCCAATAAATATGTTACGGTGAAGGATATATCGGCGCTGATGAAAAAGCTTAAGGAAAACAACATATATACTATTGCCAGAATAGTTTCTTTCAAGGATCCTACATATACAAAACAACATCCTGACAGGGCCATAATATATAAAGACAGTGGAAAACCTTTCACCAACAGTGATGGATTGATTTGGGCATCTGCCTATGACAAGACACTCTGGGATTACAATCTGGAAGTATCAAAGGAAGCGGCAGAAGCAGGCTTCAATGAGATACAGTTTGACTACGTAAGGTTCCCTGCATCAAACGGCGGAAGGCTGGATAAATCTTTGGATTATAGAAGTACCGCAGGAGAATCAAAACCCCAGGCCATACAGGATTATTTAAAACTCGCCCGGGAGAGGCTCTCTCCATTAAACGTGTATATATCAGCAGATGTATATGGGCTGGTAGGCTCAGTAGCGGATGACATGGCCCTGGGGCAGTACTGGGAGGCAGTGAGCAATGTAGTTGACTATATAAGTCCCATGATGTATCCAAGCCACTATGCAAATCAAACTTATGGATTATCAGTTCCTGATGCTTATCCATATGAAACCATATACCATTCCACCAAGGATTCGGTAGCCCGTAACAAGAATATACAGACACCGGGGATAATAAGACCATGGATACAGGACTTTACAGCACCTTGGGTACCTGGTTATATCAAATATTCGGACAAGCAGGTGGAGGATCAGATCAGAGCCCTTGAAGAAAACGGTGTAAAGGAATATCTGCTCTGGAATGCAGGAAACAAGTATTCAGAGGGAGCAGTAGCGAACTAGATTTAGAAAGCTAAAGGCGGAGGTTAGTCTCCGCTTTTAGCTTTCTGTTGTTTTCTCAAATCTTCCGGATAGAAATTTGGTACCAGTGACTATATTTACTTTGCGGAGCGTCTCTTGCTTTTTATGAAGGGATTGTATAGTTTTATGCTTTTTGATATAGATGATATTCTGAAAAAGGGATTATTGTATATAGCATTTTTTATGATTGGCAGCCCTATGAGCGTTATTAATAAGTCGTTTTTTGAATTATCCATAGTATTCATTGATTTATGGAGCTCATGCAGCTTGAGTATATCTTCAAATATAGGCCTTGCCAGAGTGTTATAGTCTTTTCCGTATATTATTGCACGGGCGGCAAGCATTCCGCTTTCTATGGCATTGAGTCCGCCGCAGCCTATCAGATCGTCTGTGAAGCCTGCAGAATTTCCTACAAAAAGTATGTTGCTCACCTGAAGAGGCTGAACAAAACCACAGTCATGCTCAGTATCTGTAGTGCCGGAAATGTAATAGTCAATATTTTCGGTAAACAGGAACTCCTTCCAGTAGTAATCAAGTTCATAGCCGGTTATACCGTTTACAATCTGTACCAGGCTTGCTTCCTTATCATTGACGGGGATAAGATAACAGAACCCGTTTTTCGCATAGCTGGCGTCCAGCCACATAATAATTTCTGCAGGCTTGAATTTCCCCAAAACCGTAGCAATTCGGGCTTGGGTATTGAAGGTATCCGTCCATACCCCCAAATTCCTTGGAGTGATACTATTCGCAGTTGCTACCACAATATAATCATATTCATCTTTGATATCTTCAGAGTCTATATATTTATTAAAGGTTATGGGACTACCTAAATAATTCAGCAGCTGCTTTTCCAGTGCGTAATTATGATATCCCCTTTTGAATATATATCCCAGGCTTCCTCTTGCGACTGCCCTATGATTTGGTGAGAACATAACCACTTTTTTTATGTGATTAAGAGGAGCAAGTTCCAGAGCATATTCCCTTTTTAGATATTTTAAAGGATCCGATATCGGCCTGTTGATAACTCTTGGCCATATGGCGGAGTAATCAAGAGCCTCTCCTACATGAGCTCTCTTTTCAATAATAACCGGCTTTATCCCATGTCTCTCCAGCTCAATAGCACAGGATAGGCCGGATAAGCCTGCGCCAATTATCGCCACTTTCATTCCCATTCACCTCTAAATAAAGCTATTTAAACTGATCTAAGAATAATATCTGCAAAGCTGCGGAAAATATTTGTAGTAATTGTTGTGGCAGCATTTACATGTTGTCTGCCGGCCAATAAAAAGGAAGTGGTTGTATGGAGGAATTTTCCCAGGAGTATGTGCTTAGCATAGTATTCAGAAACTCAATAGACAAGGAAGAGCTGCTGCTTAAAAAGTATGAGGGATATTATGACAGGATAAAAAATAAGGAGCTGAAAGAAGTAATTAAGGAGTTCAAAAAAACCTCCCAGGAGCATTTGAAGGTGATGAAGGAAAAAATGATAAAGCTCAAGATACAGTAAGTAAAGGGAGTGAAAGTATGGAAGATATCGATATCCTAAAGGATATTCTTCAGTATAGAATCATCAACCAGGTGTCATATAATGAAAATCTTGTAAATGTGAGAAATCCTGAAGTA
>Ga0209643_1000673_pt1 | contig 48973 bp, 41 predicted proteins | sample AutmiccBRH37_all_FD_187383 | JGI IMG/M metagenome (GOLD analysis project Ga0209643, IMG submission 187383) | Deep subsurface microbial communities from Mt. Terri, Switzerland - Autotrophic microbial communities BRH/37_all (SPAdes) (version 2) | ecosystem: Environmental > Aquatic > Deep...
TTTTCCTTTCTGATGAAGTTCATGTTGTAGCTGTTTACATTTTTAAGGCTTAAATAGGTTTCATAATACTGCTCTCTGTATTCTGAAGTACTGAATTTGGCAGGCTGAATTTCCTTTAAGAAATTTTCAGCTATTTCTCTGCATTGCTCTTTTGTGTACTTTGGAATAATGTCAGGCTTATATTCATTTTCACTGCTGTTGATGTTGAAGCTCCTGACTTCACCGGTAACAGCATCTACTGTGCCGTATATATAGCTGTAAGTATTTTTGTCCTTGTCATTAAAGCTCCAACTGATGCTCCAGGTTGTATTTTCATTTCGTTGACCGCCATAGAGGCTTGAATTCTCCATTTTGTACCTGCTGTCAACAGTAACATACTTCTTAAGTAATTCCACGGCTTTTTCCTTGCTTATATAATTGCTTGAATCATCAATTACCTTCTGCTCCTGTGGTGTAGGCATATAGCTTGAAGTATCCGCACTGACTCCGAGTGAAGATTTTTCCTGTGCTCCGTACATAGGTCTATAGTAAGGTTGAGTTATTATTTCGCCGGAAATTGCATCAATGAGGTTGTTGGAATTCTTTTGAGTGTATACAAGTATAAGCTTTGGATCTCCTGCAGGATTCGGATATATCATTTGGTATGCCAGCTCCAAGCCGAGCTTTTCTTCATATATTTTTTTTGCGTCAGCTGCGTTGATTGCTTTTTTGGAGTCGGGAACAGGTATTGTTGTATCCCAATCCAGGCTGAAATATCTTACCTTCAGAGTGTTCTTGTCTACCTGAACCTGTATGCCATTTTCCTGGAAGTCGATGACCTCTATCTTCCTCATGAAATAGAAGCTGTAAATATCATTGTTGTAAACAGGGCGGTAAAGATTGTTCTGATATTCATCCAAAAGCTCTGAATTCTTGAATTTGTCCGGATGCAGCTTTTTAACCAGTGCTTCTGCCACCTTTAAAGCTTCTTCTCTTGTGTACTTTGGTATTTTCTTTGCTGGGACGGTATTGTTTTCCCATTGGTTCATATTGATTATTTCACCTGTCGCAGCATCTACAGTAACGTTGATGCTTGAACCACTGCCGGTGGCCGAGTTCCAGTTCAGATACCATAGCTTTCTGCCTTGATTTGTTTCTGAATAATTGCTGTTGAAGTCATGATTTTCAACATCGAAGCTAAAAGCTGTTTTGGCAATTGCTATTGCCTCTTTGAGCTCTACCTTGTTGTCCGCTGCAGCAGATACGGGACCTGAGAGAAGAATACCGAAGAGTATTGCAGTCAGTGTTATGATGGATACTATTTTTTTCATTTTGATCTTCCTTTCATTAGGTTTTAATTGGTCTTGGTACTAAATCTATAGATACACCTTTGACTGCCATGAATTAATAAAAGTTCCAGGGAAAAGGGGTTTCCCGGTAAAATCATTTTCATCGGGAAGCTTCCTCTGTCTTTACTGAAGCAGCAACAAGCTTGTTAATGGTCTTAAGCTCCTGGCCGGTCAAATGTCTCCACCTGCCCTCAGGAAGCGAGCCAAGGGCTACATTCATGATCCTTACCCGTCTGAGCTTCACCACCTCATAGCCGAATACCTCGCACATCCTTCTTATTTGCCGGTTCATTCCCTCGGTAAGTATTATTCTGAAAACATACTTGGACATCTGTGTTGCTTTACACTTCCGGGTAACAGTTCCCAATATCCTTACACCCTTTGCCATCGCCTCAACAAAGCCTTCGGTAATAGGTTTGTCTACAGTCACTATGTATTCCTTTTCATGGTTGTTTCCGGCTCTGAGAATCTTATTTACAATATCTCCATCGCTTGTGAGGAATATCAGACCTTCAGACTCCTTGTCCAGCCTTCCTACAGGGAATATTCTCCTTGGAAAGCTGATAAAATCTACAATATTATCCCTTTCCTTTTGATCTGTGGTGCATACTATGCCTGCAGGTTTGTTGAAAGCCAGATATACCGGCGGTTCTTTGGGCTTTAAGGGCTTGCCTCCCAGCTTAACAATATCCTTGGGATATACCTTGCTTCCCATTTCTGCTTTTTTACCATTTATAGTGACCCGTCCCTGCCTGATAAGCTCATCCGCTTCTCTGCGGGAGCAGAATCCTTTCTCGCTTATGTATTTGTTTATTCGGATACTATCGCTTTTATCTGAATTTATATTTACTCTATCTTTCATAGGTACCTCCTCATTATTGTCTAATGTGCTCTACCATAGCATTCCTATTGGGTCTGGTTGCGCGTTTCGAGTTGCGCGTGCTCAAGAGAGTTCTTCGAAGCCCAGCTTTAACTCTCGCATCTATTTAGCTATATTTTACTCATTTATACCAAATTAATCAATTTATACATTATAAATTCTGAATAGACAAATGAAAAATGTAAATAATTAGATATATAGGAAAACCATATCTGCTATACATTTAATTTCCTAAATAGAATCTTTTGGAGATGTGCATATGAAAAAAAGCGAGAACACTAAGAGCAAACTGAGAATCGCCGATGACAGCAAAACTCCTTCAGAGATTTACAGCATTATACTGCGCGGCGTTATTTGCACATTGAGAACAGTTTTTTTGAAATATTATGTTTCGGAGAATATCGAGGCATTAATGAGGTATGTTAATGAGAAAAGGATAATCAGCGCCGAGGAGTACAAAAGGCTTTTAAATGAAGCAAAGGATTTTTATCCGGTTATTATTTGTGCTCTGTTCATAAACCCTCTGAAAAGGCACACAAAAAATTTGAAAAATATCAAAATTGACAGCCAGTCCAAGCAAGAGCTTTTTAATGAAATCAATGAGGAGTTGAACAAGTTCTTTAATGATTGGCTTTGCGACGTCGAAGTTGATCCCCTGCTTTTTTACAGGCTGTCTGTGTCCTATGGCAAGCCTTTCAGCCTCGAGCTTTCTGTCAAACAGCAGCTTGCATGTGTACTCACACCAATCGAGGAACAGACATTGAGGCTTCAGATGACAGAGATTATAGCTTTATATGCCATTGAGCAGGTGGCAATACATCTAGGTCTTGCAGGCCTTGATTATATTGACTATATTAAGACAGCAGGGAAAAAGGATAAAAAAAGTGAGCAAGACATAATATAAACAGTCGCTAGTCCCGAGTCGCTAGTCGCTAGAGTTCAGTAAGGCTTCGTAGCCTAACCTGAATTCTAGCGACTAGCGTCTAGTGACTAGTGACTGACATATTGTATCGATACAATTATATAAAAAATGATGAAGAAGTACGCATAAAAGCTGATTTGATATTGTTCCTTACTGAGGCTCCTGTATAATAAAGTTAGACGCAAAACTGAAATACATAGTCTATGGAGGAGCAAAATCAAATGGAAACAAGAAATCATAATATTAACAGTGTAAGTGCAAAAATAAAAGAAATTGTTCAGATGGGTATGCTTTCTGCCCTTACTTTCGTAGCAACGATGGCTATACATGTGCCTTCATGGAACGGTGGAGTAATTCACCTGGGGGACAGTATGATTTTCCTTACAGCTATAATTTTCGGCAAAAAATATGCCGCAATATCGGGTGCTATTGGAATGACAATGTTTGATATTCTGTCCGGATACTCTGTATGGGCTCCATATACATTCGTAATAAAGGCAATAATGGGCTTTATTGTAGGGAGCGTAGCATATATGGGCGGGTCAAAGGGTGAAAATGCATACAAAAATGCAGTAGGAATGCTTTTGGCAGGTATCTGGATGATTGTCGGCTATTATGCTGCTGAGGTGATGATAACCGGAAATATGGTGTCTCCTGTGGCAAGCATGACAGGTAATACAATTCAGTTTGGAGCCGGTGCAGTTATAGCTTTTGTGATAATAGCAGCTATAAAAAAGACCAGCTACTTCAAGAACAGATAGACGTAGGCCAAGACGTAGTGCCAGGCACCGGAGATATCCAGTTATTGCTACAATAACTGGATATCTCCGGTGCCTGGCACTTATTGTTTTTTTTTTGAAATGTCCCTGTAACCATCATGGTTTACATAATTGCTATAATGGTTATGGGGGAGTGTGAAAATGAAGAAAAAACTGACAAGATTTTTGATGATATTTCTGGCTGCCGTTTTTATGCTCGGTATTGTACTGCCTGTATTTGTTGCTGCAGTGAATTACACAGACACATATAATGAAGATGTGCTTTTGGTGGACAAGCAGACTGCAAAAAGTGAGCTGTTATTTTTTGAGGATAGTTCTTATGACTTCAAGGATATAACTAAATACTGGGCCAGGGATGAAATTCTGGAACTTAGTTATATGGGTATAATGAACGGCTATGATAATAAGACAATGCAGCCTGACAGGACTATATCCAGAGAAGAGTTCGTGGCTATGCTTGTGAGGGCAATCGGTATTACTGTGGATGATGAGTTTACAGAAAGCTACAGCGATGTTACGGACAAGCATTGGAGTCACAAGTACATTACAGCGGCAAAGGAAAATGATCTTTTGCCCATATTCAGTGGTTATTATTTTTATCCTTATAAGGAAATAACCAGGGAAGAAATGGCGGTAATAACTGCAAAAGCGGTACAGGATGCTGATACTACCGGAGAAAAGCTCAGCTTTAAGGATATACCTCAGTATTACAGACACAAGGAAAGCATTGACATAGTGACAGCATTGGGGATAATAACCGGACTGCCCGACGGAAGCTTTAATCCCAAGGGTGATGCAACAAGAGCGCAGGCTGCGGCAGTAATAGGAAGAGTGCTGAGAACCAGGGAGACCAGTAAGGAAGCTCAGGATGCTTATTTGATTTCTTTTGCTGCTGATTATGAAAAAAGTGTACTGACTGCTTTAAGCGGAAATGATTTAAGCTTAAGCAGGCCTCTCACCCTTTCATCAGGAAAAGAAGCCAAGCTTAACGCCAAAAGGTCTGAACAGCTTAATATTCAGTATTCAAATGGATTCATAAGCAATAAGTATATGGAGAAGGAGAGCTTTGTAATACTGAACAAATCCAGGTATCTTGCTGAAATTGAGGCGTCTTATGAACTGGTGCTTGGGGCCGGCAATTTCAGATATGCAGTTAATAAAAAAATATATTTAAGGAATGTGGGAGATAGCTGGGTAGTATATAATAGTATCCCGGAATTCAGTGATGATCCTACTTCGGGGAAGAAAATAAACCTGACCTGGCATTATATCTGGAGTAGTACCCAGGATGTGTTGGAAGTCAAGAAGGTAGACGGACTGAATGTTATGTCTCCTACATGGTTTACCCTTGCAAATGAAAATGGGGATTTGGAAGATAGGGGAAGCCAGAGCTACAGCAGCAGGGCTCACAAAAACGGGTACAAGGTATGGGCTTTGGTGGACAATAAATTTGACTCTGCCATGACAAACAAGTTTCTTGGCAATACCAGCGCAAGAACAAAGTTTATAAACTCCCTTATAAGTAATGCCAAGAAATATAAGCTTGATGGGATAAATATTGATTTTGAAAACATGTATACCAAGGACAAAGATGCTTTCACAAAGTTCATGAAAGAGCTTTATCAGAAGACAAAAGCAAACGGACTGATACTTTCTGTTGATGTGACTGTTATAGTCATGAATTCGAACTGGTCTGAGAGCTATGACAGGGCTGCACTTTCCAAGGTTGTGGATTATGTGGCACTTATGACCTATGATCAGCATTGGGAAGGAAGTCCGGTAAGCGGATCTGTTGCGCAGCTTTCCTGGGTGGAGCAGAGCTTGAAGAAGGTACTGCAGGAGGTTCCTAAAGAAAAATTGCTTCTGGGAGTTCCGTTCTATACAAGACTTTGGAAGGAAGAGTATGTTAATGGCAGCAGCAAGCCTGTTGTAACCTCCAGGGCTATTTCTATGGAGGTGGCCGAGAGCACTATTGCTGAAAATGGGGCTGCAAAGACATGGGATGCTGCCAGTGGTCAATACTATGCAACCTATAAAAAAGGCAATGCAACCTACAAGATCTGGCTGGAGGATGAGAAATCGATAAAGCTCAAGGCTGAACTGGTAAACAAGTACAGGCTTGGAGGTATTGCATCCTGGAAGTACGGACTTGAAAAGTCGACAGTATGGAATACAATTGCCAAGACAATTATTAATTAATTAATGTAATGTAAGCACATAATTTGAAAAAACTAGGGTTAAAATAACAATGGGCACACAGCATTACTGCCAAAATCATATGAGATACCGAGGGTCGTAGACCTTAGACTGTACGGGCTTGATATACAGTCGTGTAGGTACCTTGTGTGACTGAGCAGACTATTATCATACATAATAGTCTGCCGGGGCCAGGATTGCTGTGTGCCTTTCAATTTGTTCACTTATCCAGAAATTCCAATGTAGCGGCTATATTCTTTACATGATTTTTATCTGCCAGGATTATCAGGTATTCATAACTGGAGCCTTCAATTTCAACAGGGCTGTCATACCGGGCAATCAAAGCTGATTGGCCGCGCATTTCCATGGGCTGGTCGGTAGATGGTATTATTAAGCAGACTTCCCGCCCATCTGCAATTGCACTGCTTATAATCGGGTGGGTGCCATAGGGCTTGAGCTTGTGGTGCGCTTCTATGCTGCAAACTTCTTCCAGGGTAGAATCACTGGAAATTGCGGATACATGAAAGAATCCATCTATGCCTGCATATCTATCATTGTCGATCTTACTCCAGCGATAAGGATAAATGAGCTTGACTCTATAGACCAAATTGACATATGAGCTTGATATTACAGGAATGCAGATGCTTTGGCCTATGAGCAGTGCGTCCGGGTTGACATTTGGATTTGCTTTAAGTAAGGCGGACAAGTGCATTTTATTTCTTTTTGCGATAGAATAAAAGCTGTCACCTTTTTGAACTACATAGATTGCAGCTCCGGTGGGACAGTTTACAGGCGGTGCCGCCCAGGGTATGCGGATTACCTGCCCTTGGGTTATAAGCTCAGGCTCAATATTGGGGTTGGCCTCTATCAAATCATCCAGTGAGACATTGTAGAATCTTGATATTGCATATAGTGTGTCTCCTGCCTGAACTACATAACAGTTGTCCTCCGGGCATTGGGGGCATTCCTTCTCGGTACAGGGGATACATTGCTTGGTACTTGGACTAAACATTGCAGTCACCTCTTTGAAATTTTTAATATGCTATTGTAGTGATATAATATATTCATTCGACAGCCCGAATATATCTTGTGTACAATCACAGCAGCAAGCAGAAATTGGAATATGGTACTTTGTATGTATTGTAAAGTGACTGCTTTCAATGCTAAAATAATTATATTGAACGCACAGAAGTATTTACATTGGGCAAAGTGCGAATTCAATAACAATCAAGGAAGCTTTTACGCGAAATTTGAATTAAGAATATAAAATGGTTTTCGCGAAATATATAGTAGGTACATATTATTTTTGATGGGAGTAACGCTATGAACAATCAAGAATCTGATAAAAAGGAAAATAACTCCATAGTGCCTGATACAAGAATAATTAATGAGAGGTTCATTATTAAAACAATCATGGAAAACTCACAGGATACCTTCTATTTCAAGGATAAGAATTCCAGGTTCCTCTTTATCAGCAAGACTGTAGCTTCACGTCTTGGGATTGCTGATCCTGATTATGTCATTGGCAAGACTGACTTTGATTTGTTTAAGGATTCCCATGCTGCTGGTGCTTATCGGGACGAGCAATACATTATCAAGACGGGCAAACCGATATTGGGCAAAGTTGAGATGGAAAGCTGGCTTGATGGATCGGTAGCCTGGGTATCAACTTCAAAATATCCGCTATTGGACAGTGCCGGTAATATAATAGGGACTTGGGGGATATCACGAAATATCACTGAGCTGAAAAAGGCTGAAGAAGAACTGGAAAGAGTAAACAAAGAGCTGATGGAAGCAAACCAGAAGCTTGAAGTACTTTCAATAACTGATTCGCTTTCAGGCTTGTACAATCATAGGTATTTCTATGACATAATACAGAAGGAATTAGCCAGGCGGGAGCGTATCGGTGCAACAGATTCCGTAATAGTGCTTATGGATATTGACAATTTTAAAGGCTTGAATGATTCCCTCGGGCATTTGGCAGGAGATTTTGCTATTAGGCATGTTGCAAATCTGCTGATAGAGAATATAAGAAAGGTGGATTATGCCTTCAGGTATGGGGGAGACGAATTTATAGTCCTGTTTATTGACACTGACATGGCCGGTGCAAGAAAGGCAGCGGACAAGCTTCTGGAAGTGATTGCTGCAACTCCTGTTCCTTTGGAAAAAACACAGACCAGAGTAACTGTCAGCGGGGGAGCAGCAGCCTTGAGCGAGATAAAGAATTCAAATGAATTGATGAGTATAGCCGATCTGAGGTTATATAAATCAAAGAAGACCGGAAGGAATAGAATAACCTATTTCTAGATTGAACGCACAAAAGTATTTACATTGGGCAAAGTGCGAATTCAATAACAATCAAGGAAACATTTACGCGAAATTTGAATTAAGAATGTAAAATGTTTTTCGCGAAATATATAGATAAAATATTAAGAGGCTTGAAGTTCATTGAACTTCAAGCCTTTTTTAACTTAATGCTCCTTTGCGTAGCTCGATCCATTAATATGACTTCCGATATATTTCCATAGTATATGAATTGTGCCTGTTTGGATGGGAAGCATAATAGCACTCTTGTATATTCTGGGTATGAGGAGTGCAGCTGCAGCATTTCCGGTAATCATGGACAGCCAAAGTGTATTTAGTCCAAGATCAACAAGAATAGTTATCAGAAGCACGCTTTTTGCAACATTTACTATTGTTACAGGCTTTTTGTAAAGAAAGAGTCCATATATAGCACCGGATAAAAATGCACTTAATGTAAACCCTGGGAAATATGCTCCCTTGGGAAAAACCATCATGCCTGCTACATCAGCGAGAGCACCGGTCAGCCCGCCTATAAACGGACCGAAGAGAATAGCTGAGAACGCAACAGGTATGAATCCGAAGCCTATCCTTATGATTGGAGTTTGAAAGGACAGAAAACGGGTGAAGATAATCTCCATTGATACAAGCAATCCAACAAAAGCAATTGTTTTTGTTTTACTCATACAATCACCTCCTCTCTTTAAATGGAAAACATACCACTTAAAGAGATTTGGCTCTCAAGTGGCAGCGGAATGCAGCAAACATACCGCAAGCCCGAGGGCTTTTCGTCTGGTGTCAACTTCCCGTACAACCAGCACTTTACGCATGAATGCCTACTCTACCATTAAATTTTTCCTTTGTTATTGAGATTGTACATTAAATAGCCGGTAAAAACAAGTGCTTTTTCTGTCTTTTAAAGCTAAATATAGTTGTACCATTCAGAATTAAGAAGGCTCTAATCCTTAATAATCTCAACAGCACCGGACTGCTCCATTATGGACCTTACTACGGTGCTTTCATGTTTAGGTGTTTTTACAGCCACTATAATGCCTCTCTTACCTTCAAGTCCATTGATGCCGCTTGCAAAGCTTTCGATTTCACCAAGTCCGTTCCTTTCACTCTTTATAAAGGAAATCTCCTGAGCTGCTTCTTCTGTAGTATTGAACACTTGTGTATCTGCCAGGTCGCTTATTATCATGTCTTTTCTGTCAAAACCGGCATTCTTCAAAGAATCTACCAAAGCACCAACCTGCCTTCGATCTGGGAATCTCGCAATTAGACGCAATTTTCCTACCTCCAATATTTTTATATAAAACGTTTTACATTTGATTCATATTATAACCCGAAAATTCAAATCTAAACTTTTTCTATTTAATATTACAGGGCAATTAAGAGTATGTTACAAATCGCCTGAACAGTGCAGTATACGAAATTAAAAGCATATTTAATAGTAAACGCACAAAAGTAATTACATTGGGTATGGTGCGAATTCAATAATACTAAGGAAACCTTTACACTCCATTGGAAGGGAGAATGTAAAATGTTTTCGAAAATGTATTATTAGGATAATAACAAGGGGGTACTTTTAATGTTCAAAAGGCTTGTAACTACTATTACTGTTCTTACGCTTCTTTTTAGTGCAATACTGCCGGTACAGCTTTTTGCCGATGATGACCTTGGTTATGAAGGACAAGTATGCAGGGATTTGGGAATACTAAAAGGAAATACCGGGGTTGTAGACAATGCTTACCTTGAGACACGCCCCAGCAGGCTGCAGTCTGCAATAATGTTTTTGAGGCTTAAGGGCTTGGAGAATGACGCCTTATCCTATACCGGGGGGAATAATTTCAAAGATGCCGGGGCTGTTGCATGGAAAGAGGGCAGAAATGTACTGAGCTATTTGAAGGATCACCCTGAGCTTGGCTGGATTGGCGACGGAGTTAATTTCCTTCCTTACAACCCTATTGATTCCAAAGCATATTATAAGGTGCTTCTGGAAAGCTTGGGATACAAACAGAAAATTGATGGGGACGGAGATTTTGCATGGAGCTCAGTGCTTGATTTTGCTGCAGAGAAGGGTCTGAGTAAAGTAGCGGATGCAAAAATTTTTACTGTGAGAAGCCTTGCTGCAGCAACAGTAGAGGCACTGCAGACGAAGATGAAGAACTCAAACAGGAAGCTGATAGAATACTTGGTGGATATCGGAGATGTGGATAGCTGGGATGCAATATCACTTGGATTGTATTCCAGAGATCTGGAAGCAGACGTGAAAGCTGTCAAGGCTATTTCGAACAGCAAGGTGGAGATAATATTTGAGGAAGCTGTAGATGCTTCAGAGGCTGCTGACGAGGATTTGTACACCATAAAGAATCTGAGCATTAAAGGCGTAAGTGTAAAGAATGCAAGTGCTGTGATAGTTGATACCTCAGCAATGAGTGAAAGTACTACCTACGCACTGGTTTTCAATGACAAGAGTTACAGCTTCAAAGGCTTGAAAAAGGATGCCTATGCCCCCAAGCTCATAATAGCTGAGTGTAAGGACACAGATCTGGTAGAGTTAAGCTTTGATAGGGTGCTTGATAATAAAGCAGCTCAGGATACAGACACATATTCTATTGCAGGAGTGGCAGTAAAGTCAGCAGAGCTTGACAGTACCAATACCAAGGTAAGAATTGTTACCAGCGGTATCCAGACGGGTCGTTCCTACGAGTTGAAGGTTCATAATATAAAGAATGGTGATGGTGTAACAACCAAGCTGATCACAAAGAGGTTTACAGGTAAAAAGGATACAATTCCTCCAAAGCTCAACAAGCTGACTGTCTTGAACAATGTCAAGCTCCTGCTGGAGTTTGCAGACAGCAATGGGCTTAATAAAGCCTTGGCAGAGAAAGAGGAAAACTATAGAATAACTTCCGGCAGCGGAGATCTAGAAGTAGTATCAGCAAAGGTAAAAGACAAGGATGAGGATGGTTTGTGGGATTCAGTGGAGCTTGTCACAGAGAGCCAGACTGCCGGCAGATCATATACACTGAGAATAGAAAATATTGCTGATAACTCAGTGCTGGGCAATAGTATTACAAAAGAAATAAAAAAGGATTTCAGAGGCAAAGCCGCGGATAAGTCGGCTCCAACAGTGGACCGTAATCCGAAGGCAATTACAAGCAATATAGTTGAGATAGTATTCAAGGATGCTAATGCTCTTGATGTTGAATCTGCCTGCGACCCTGATAATTATGAAATAGATGATGGATTGGATATCAGGGAAATAAAGATAAAGAGTCCTTCAGATCTCTATTCGCAGGGTGGAAAAACGGTACACATCGTGACAAGTGAAATGGATAAGTCGAAAACTTATACATTGATAATAAAGGAAATTGCAGATGAGTTTGGAAACGAGCTGAAAGCTTCCTCCGGCTCAGGGTATAAGAAATACAGATTCAGGGGAATGGCTGAAGATAATACTCCTCCATATGTTACATTCGTGGAATGTATTGACAGTAAGACTGTAGAAATTAAATTCGATAACCTACTGGATAAGGATTCTGCCGAAAACATAGCAAATTACAGGATAGACGGGCTGGCACTCGTCACAAAGGCAAAGCTCCAGGAGGATGAAAAAACTGTAAGGCTTACTGTAAGCTCTCTGTCTTCAGATAAAAACCATACTATACTTATGAGCAGCATAAAGGATATATCGGGAAATTCACTGTCTAACATAAGTGTAAGCGTAGTTTACAATGGTAATCTGAATGATACTGATGCACCTGAAGTTGAGTACATTGAAGCAATGAATGAATATGAAATACGGGTACATTTTGACGAAGAGGTTAATGCCCATTCAGCTCAACTGAAAGCGTCCGGGATTACCTTCAAACAGGTTGGCAGTGTGCTGGACAATGGTACTGCAGTAGTTATGAAAGCATCTTCCGGTATGAAGGATAAGGAATATGAGGTAACCAGCTTGACCGGAGTGTGGGATCTTCGTAACAATGCATACAAGTTTGAAGACAATTTGGAATTCTATGGAACCGATGTGGAGAATGACCCGCCTGAAGTAGATGATTGGGAGCAGATGGATGTGACAAGATTCAGGGTAATCTTTACCGAGCCGGTGCTGCTGATAGGGAACGGAGTATCAGGAATTAAGAATCCCAGTGGAGTAAGCTTGAATTGGAGTGCCAAACTCAATCCGGAAGAGGAAGATAACAACGAAGCATATAGCACGGTGGATTTCATCGCATCAAAAGAAATACCTGTAAATAAAGAGTATAGATTTAATTTTACTGCCATGATATCTGACTATATGGGTAAAGGTGTATATGACGAGGAGGATGATGACGGGTCTTCGAAGTCTACAGTATTGGAATCCTATATGGAGGATGATGAGGATCCATATATTGAATATGTTGAAGCCATTACACGCACAAAGGCTCAGGTAGTGTTCAACGAAGCAATAAAACAAGATAAGCCCGGAACCTATAAGATAACATACCGGGATGATAATGATAAACTCAAGACTATACGCATATCAAGGGTTGAAGTTGACTCTAAGGATAAGAACAGGGTGAATATCCTCACAGAGGATAAGATGAGTCAAGAATATGTATACACTTTGATACCGGTTACAGCAGCAGCGGATATTGCAGGAAACAGGCTTGATATTGATGATGTGGAGATGGATTTCGAAGGATCAAATGTAATGAGCAGCGACTATATACAAGGGGTGGAGTTTCAGAATGCCTATTCCTTCAAAGTCACCAAAAGCAGCAAGATATACAACAATGTTACATCCTTTTATGAGCTTGATACCGATGGGGATACGATTGGAGGCAATCTGACAGATGGCAGTTCGGTGCGCGTCAGTGACAATGTTCATAGAGTAACCTCGAAAAAACCGCTGCTTAGAGATGTGAGATACAGAATAACTGTTGACGGATTGGAATACAGATTCTACGGCGGCGTGCAAAACGGGGATATAGAACTGGAGCTTCCGGAAAGAGAAATCATTTTTTATGATATGGATGTCAAAGAGTATGATGTCAAGGCATACAGATCAGATGGTGATGAACTGGATGTATATGAGGAGCGGGGAAATTTCTTCATAAAAGCTTCAGAAAGATTGCGAAATGGAGAATGGATATATATATACGTGATACGCGAATCTGATGATGCAATCATATATGGAACCAGAGTAAAAATTGAGGGGATGCCTACGGCATCCTCTTCAAAGGAAATCACAAGCTTCAGCTTCAAAAACCTTGATCCTGATGTTGTTGGAAGTATTGATGGTGAGGACAATATCATAAAGCTGTCTGTACCGTACGGAACGGATGTAGACAATCTGACTGCAAGCTTCAAATGCTCAGAGGATGCCCTCGTGAAGGTAGGGTCTACAGTACAAGTAAGCGGGGAAACAAAAAATGACTTTTCCAAAGAAGTTACTTACACAGTTATAGCTCAGGATGGGTCTGAAGCATATTACAAAGTTGTTGTGGCAGTTGAGGAAAGCAAGCTGGAGAAGAAGATTGCAAGCTTTGTACTCAAAGACTTGAAGCCTGAAGTCGCGGGTATAATAGACGATGAGAATCATGTAATAACTCTGGAGCTTCCGAATGGGACGGAATTGGAAGCTCTGAAGCCTACAATCGATATATCACCTGAAACAACTGTATCGCCTAAGTCAGAAATTGAAAATGATTTTTCTCAGCCGGCAATTTACAAGGTCACTGCAAAAGATGGATCCGTACAGAACTATACCGTTAAAGCAAGTGTGCATTTGAGTTCGGAGAATTCCATAAAATTCTTCAAGTTTGAAGGTGTATATGCTTATGAGACAATCATAATCGGGGGTAATGAAAATACTATAAGCATAGAAGTACCCTATAATACTAATGTTACAGAACTGATACCAATAATAACCGTATCGGAGGATGCGAAAATTACTCCAAAATCGGGAGAAGTAAATGATTTTTCTAATGAGGTTAATTACAAGGTGATAGCCCAGAACGGATCTGAGAGGAATTATACAGTAAAGGTAACTATTGCAAAAGAAATGGATAAATCGATAAGTTCATTCAGATTCGAAAAACTGAAATCTGCAGCCTCTGGTCAGATAGATGAAAAGAATCGGACCATAACCATTACAGTACCCTACGGAACAAATGTCACAAAACTGGTGCCTGCGATAACTATACCGGATAAAACGGAGATAACTCCGAAGTCAGGTCAAACACAGAATTTCAGTGAACCGGTGGTATATACAGTAACAGCTTATGATGGGACAACAAGAGAGTATACCGTCTATGTGAAAAAGACTTTAAACTCAGCTAAATCAATAACCAGCTTTTCATTTCCAGAATTCGACCCGCCTGCTGAAGGAAGTATAAGTGATAAGTCCAAAACTATAGCGGTTACTGTGCCCTATGGAACAAACGTGACCAGTTTGAAAGCATCTTTCACAACTTCTCCGGAAGCAATTGTCAAGATTGGAAAAGTAACACAGGTAAGCGGAGAGACAGAAAATGATTTTACAAAACCAGTGACATACACGGTTGCGGCGCAGGATGGCTCGGTTCGGGACTATACTGTAACGGTCACTGTTGCACTCAGCAATGAAAAGCTTATGAAGGAATTCGGGTTCGCAGTTCCCAAGGCTGCAGGAATTATTGATGAAGATTCAAGGAATATAAGCATTAAAGTACCCTATAATACTGAATTAAATGGACTGAAGGCAGTATTCGGCAGTTCGGATAACAGTATAGTCAGAATTGGGGAAGTAGAACAGAAAAGTGGAGAGACAGCAAATGACTTTAGAAATTCAGTGACATATATTGTCGTGGCACAAGACGGCTCAATTAGAGATTATAATGTGACAGTTGCTCCTGCAGCTGTTGATGAAAAAAAGATGGCCGGGTTCAACCTTAAAGTCGGCAGCACTATTGTAAAGGGTGTAATTGATGAAGCCAGCCGCACCATCAGGTTGATTGTTCCTAAAGGGACAAGTGTTGAAAGTCTGATAGCTGCTTTCATATATACAGGTAAATCAATAGCTGTAGATGGAACTCCTCAAATAAGTGAGGAAACTGTTAATGATTTCAGCCGGAATGTGGTATACACCATAACAGCTTATGATGATACAACGCTTGAATATACAGTAACTGTAACAGTTTCAGAGGAGGGGGAATAAACTGTACTGTATTATATTCTATAAGGAAGTGTTGATATGTATGGTTATATGACCTATACTGTAACACCCGCACAGCTGCTGAAAGCAATGAGAGGGGAAGCTGAGGCCAGGAAATATTACAAGCAGCTTATCAGTATGGCACCAAATGAAAAAGAAGCGGATATAATTGAACATTTTTATGAAGATGAAACAAAGCACCTTTCAAAGTTCAGAATGCTCTTTGAGATGATAACAGGAAAAGAACCGGAGTTAAAAAACATAAAATCACCGGACTTCGGCAGCTATGTTGAAGGAATAGAACAGGCGCTGCTTGATGAACTGGAGGCATATGAATTCTATAGGGACATTTATTTATCCGGCAATAACCCTCTGGTCAGAGATATATTTCTGGAAGCCTTTACTGACGAAAATGAACATGCCGCACACTTGAACTATCTCTATACAAAGGAAAAATAACCTCAGCCTCCCTTTGGAGGCTTTTGTTATTCAGGCAGTTGGTATACAATACAACTATAGGAGAATGTAAAAAGTAATTGCCAAAGGAGTGGACAGAAATGGCCTATTCAGTTGAAATAATCCGCAAGGATGAACAGAGCACAAGCACCTGGTCAGGGGGTACAACCACACAGCTTGCCATCTATCCCAAGACCTCCGATTACAAAGCACGTAACTTCATGTGGAGGCTAAGCTCTGCCCGTGTCGATGCTGATGAATCCACTTTTACAAGTATGCCTGAAATATGGAGACATATAATGATAATTGACGGAGAAATGAGGCTTCTGCATGAAGGCCATCACAGTGTATTGCTCAGACCCTTTGAGCAGGACAGCTTCAGCGGCGGCTGGGCAACAAAAAGCATAGGTCGTGCAAGGGATTTCAATCTTATGCTGGGGCAAGGCTGTAAAGGGGAGCTGGAGGCCATGTTCATAGGCAAAGAGATGAAGATGGAGACAGCAGCAAGACCGGCTGCTATTGATTTTGCCAATAGGACCGATGGATTTTACTGTCCAACCGGAAGTATTAATGTGGTTATAAATGAAGGTAAAACATACATCTTGAACGAGGGTGACCTTATGCTGCTAAATAGTCTGCAAGCTGATGAGCGTGCAGATATAACATTCAGAAACATTGGCCAGAAGACTGCAGCAATTATAAAAGCCGGGATTTCATATTAATTTTATAAATTTAAAATCACAGTATTTCAGTATATTTTGCTTATAATGCAAAATACTAAAGCTGGAGGTGATTTTATGAACAATTTAACACAAAAGGAAAAGGGGCTATTGCAAGATCAGAAGACTCATGAGGAAATATGTATAAAAAAATACAATGAGTATTCAAACAGGGCACAAGACCCTCAGCTGAAGCAGCTGTTCAGTTCACATGCGCAAAAGGAACAGCAGCATCTTGATACAATTAACCAGCTAATGAGCGGGCAGATTCCTAATATGAACCAGAATCAACAGCAGCAAGGTCAGCAGGGCACCCAGGGGCAAAAGTCCATGAGGACAGGAAGCGGCAGTAAGAGCGATGCAGACCTGTGCAATGATATTCTTATGACTGAAAAATATGTTTCCGGAGCATACGATTCAGCTATATTTGAATTCAGAGATGCAAACATCCGGCAGACTTTGAACCATATACAAAAGGAAGAGCAGCAGCATGGAGAAAGTGTCTTCAAGTATATGGAGAGCATGGGCTTGTATAATCTTCAATAAACTTATTTGATTCTAACAAAAAATGACTCTTCTCATACAATTGTGAAGGGTCATTTCTATTTGGTATTGCTTTTAACTCCTTTCTTAAGCTTGGATAAAACAAGTAAAACAATTGGAAAGCCGTAACCTAATAACATGCTTAGGGGTATGAAAAGTGTATTGGAGAATTCCTCAAGCTCAAATTTGGTTGAAGAGATTCCCATAGAGAGAAAATATATAAGAATTGCAAGTATATTTATTAAAGGCCTTGTATCAGATAATTTGAATATTGACTTAATTAAATTAAGTGTTACAACAAAAAATGTGGATATCAGGGTAAAGTCCGTAAAAATCCATATTGCAATTATTATGGCCTCTATGTTTTCTATTGTATCCATTAATGATGCCTGCTTAACTGTAATCAAAACAGGCAATGGGGCCCTCCGGGCAACTGAAACACCTAGTACTCCGATTGTAATAAACATTACTAATATTAAACTGGATATGTTTATATAGGTGGCGATATATCCGAAGGCTTTAAAGCTTTTCATGTTCACAATCTTATCACTTAAGAAGAATAAAAGAAACAAGTAGGACAGTATTCCGGTTGATGCAAAGCTCGCCTTTACTATTGGTACTATATCATTGAAATATACGGGAAGTATATTGTCAGTCCTAATTTTAGGCAGCAGAAAGATCGACAGCATAACCAGCATTGCACCGACAAAAGGCAGCAGTATTTCGCTCATTCTTGCTATTACTGTAAAGCCGGAACGCAGCATATAAGCTATTGGTATGAGAGTTAATATAATCAGCACATTATTATTGATATTGGGATATATCGAGCTGGTAAGCCGCTCTGCATAATAACGTGTATACAATGTCAAAAGCAAGACTACCCACAGCAAGTACAGCACAAGCACAAGCTTCCCAAGGTATCTCCCCATAATGGTGGTTATAATTTCAGCCATGCTTTGATCTTTGTATTTCTTCAGAATAGAGTCAATTACAAATATCAGAGCAATAAAAGGCACAATACAGACAACCGGAGATACCCAGCCGGCTTGGGCGGCTTTTGCTGCTGCATACTTGGGAAGGAACCTGGTGGCAGGAGAGGATACAATTATTGTAAATACAAAAAGGAGCTGTTTAACTGATATTTTGTCTTTGCTGGTTCTCATAAAGTACTCCTTATCTTACATTGAATATTTTAAATAGAATATTTACCAAACTGGCAGTATAGCTATGAGTGTTGTAATAATAGCCGTATGCCAGAGTAATAACCCCAAACAGAAGGAGAACTGCAGACTCCTTGCCCTGCTTCTTTTTTACCATTGGTATTATTTCAATTACTATAACAATAAAAGCAAGTATTAGCATACTCATTCACCTACGCTCTCCACAGTACTTCTGGTTGGATTATTAAGCAGGTAGGTTCCTTTTATATTGGATTTGACCTTGATGTCAAATTTAATATCAGGAAACAATTCCTTCCAATTTTCATTGAGATAGTTCCGCATCATCGGATATTCGAGAATAAACTTGGTTACGGTGCTGAAATGGTCGGAGTTATTTTCCTGGGCTATTCTTATTGCACTTTCAACTTCTTTTTTGATGGCTTTCTCCTGCTGCTCAGTCAAGTATTCAATGCTTTCATTGTCAATAACATTCACAATTCCCATTACTTCACCAATATTTGTTGTGAAAGAAATTTCTGCAGTGCAATGAAGCTCGTCGTCTATGATTTTTGCTTTTATCTTTACTTTACTGTCAACTATCTCCATTGATACTTCTTCCCCTGCCTTGCTCTTGACTACGATAACTCCTGAGCCTATCCGGTCCATCATCCAATTTATGCCTCTGGCTTCTTCTCTTGAGGTAAAGTAGGAAAGCTTATCTTCATTAAATATTGCATAACCCCTCAACAATACATCATATATATCCTGCTTTTCTTCGCTGGTCATAGTGTCGGTAGTCTCAATAAAAGGAATAAAAGTATCAAGGTTCTTGTTGTCGAATATCAGCAAAGCCTCATTAAGTGTTACTACGCTGGATAAGGATGTTCTCGGGATATTTTCTTCAATACTGGAAATTCTATCGCCTATAAACATTTTTGTGGTATTTGTCTTTTTTACCAGGGAATTTGCTGTATCGCCCTTTACGATATATACTTTTGCATTGTAGCGGAACTCATTGTGCCTGCTGATAAAGTCCAGATACGGAAGTATGCCTTTTCTGGCAATTGACTCGCCGAACAGTATGTATTCGGTGTGACCGTAGTGTGGCTTTCTATCCGAGTATACATTCAGATTTCTTACAGCATCAAATACAGTATCCCCCTCGGAGATAATGCTTTCTCCCTTCTGTGCCGCTTCTTGGCCTTCACCTCCTGTTGAGAGGCTCTTTGTTGTAAGCGTTAGCTTGACCTTGCCTTCAGCTGCTTCATCGATAGACATCATACGTACTACAAAGAGTTTGTTGATTTCTGCCCTTCCCAAGGCAATCTGCGTACAGCCGGATAAAGCCAGGGTGATTGAAAATATCACTGCCAAGATTGAAAAATTTCGCATAGCAGGTTCTCACTCCATTCGTTTCTTATTATTTGTATTCAGACTGCTCGGCCGATTCTTCATAATATTATTGGGAAACCTGAAAAGTGTGTCCTTCAGCTGTTCATCCTCATTTGCCACAAAGGGGTCCAGGTATGGGACTCCGTAGCTCTCCATCTTACACCAATGGTAAAGAAGAAATATCAACCCGAAGGTAAGACCGAAGATCCCTATAATGCTACTCAATATTACAAACAGGAAGCGCCAGATCCTCAGGGCATTGCTAAAATCCTGGTTGGGCATTGTGAAGCCTGCAATAGCTGTAATTGCTACTATGATTACGGTGGCAGGGGACACCAGCTTAGCTTCAACTGCAGCTTGGCCTACCACCAAAGCACCGACAATAGATACCGTCTGGCCTATGGCTTTTGGCAGCCTCAAGCCTGCTTCCACCAGGAATTCAAAAGCAATCAGTAGAATTATGACTTCAACTAACATTGGGAAAGGCACTCCTTCCTTGGATGCTACTATTGAGAAAGTCAGCTCTGTGGGAAGCATCTCCGGGTGAAAAGTAGTAATGGTTATATAAAAGCCAGGAAGCACCAGTGTGATGAACATGGCCAGAAATCTTAAAAAACGAAGGGCTGATCCGACCATGAAATGAAATGAGTAGTCATCAAGTGCTTGAATAAACTGAAGCAGAGTGCCCGGAACTATATAAGTGGTGGGCACGCTTTCTATCATGATTCCTACGCGTCCCTCGACAATGTTTACACAAAATCTGTCAGGCCTTTCTGTATACTGTACCTGGGGAAATGCGGAATACTGATCATCAATGAGCAGCTCCTCTATTATACCTGGCGTAAGAGCTTCAGGTATGTCAAAGGCTTCGAGCCGTTGCTTCACTTCGTCTACTAGCTTTCTATTGGCAATGTTTTTCATGTATACTATCGCAATGGTAGTTCTTGTTTGTCTTCCTACAGTAATCTCTTCCACACTCAAATAGGGGGATTTGATTTTCTTCCTGCATAATGCGGTATTTGTCCTTAATTCTTCAACGAAAGAGTCCTTCGAGCCCTTGATGACAGTTTCCGCCGCAGGTTCAGAGATAGAACGCTTAAGATCACTCTTGGCCTCGAAGGTGAAGGCTGTTTTAGCATCGTTGAATATTATTGCAATGCCGCCCCCGAGGATATCATCAGTAAGGTCCTTCAGTTTTGTCCTTAATTTTATTGTGGATGAATATACTATACCCATACTTATTAGCTCTATGGCATCTGCGGCTGTCTTGCAGGTGTCAAATTGCTTCTCTTGAGCAAGGGGCTTCAAGATGTTGTCATTTACTAATTTGCTGTTAACTAAGCCGTCAAGGAAGGCCAAGACAGCAGGTATTGCAGGGTTGTCTCTTATTAGGATTACCCTGGATGTGAAGTCTGAATTACTGCCGAGTATTGAATGTACATTATCGCTTGTGATCTCGGTTGTTGTATTGTAAAGACTATCTTCCACCCTGAAATCGGGTTCCGGTGTCTTATTCCTGGCATTTGGAGACATATTATCACATCCTGTGCTGTATAATTTAAATGGAATATTTGTTCAGACCATAATAGTTTAAACATTTTTATTAAAGTTTATGTTATTCTGTAGGATTTTGGCTTAGAGCTTGAGAAGGATTCATTCATATAGAACTTACAGTTAAATTATCGAGGAGGAGCAACATTATGAATCGGATTTCATATAATGTATTATTTTGATATGGAGATGTATATAGAATGGTATCACATTTTCTGTGTCCGTTTATTCAACATACCTTAACAGGAAGCAGCAGTTGCTCCTATGCTGCACGTACCATGACTGCAAGCAGCAATTACTATTATGGTGCCAAGAAGGGTATAAACAATAGCTTAAGCAGGATGCATACTCTAAGCACTCTGGACACTATAAGGCTTGAACAAGGCGCGACTGGATTAAAGGCTTTTTTTAGCGAATTGAGCAAAAAAGATTATAAGGAGGCACTCAGCTTAGTCAATGAAGAAAGCTTGCATTTCAGCAGCTTGTATATACTGAAGCCTGAAATAGAGGCACTAAACCTTTTTGATTACCTGAGTCTGCGGAATAAAATTGCTATTGCTGTTTTAAACGAAGTTTTGTCAGGCAATAAGAGCATGCCACCTATGAAATGTTCATCGAGTGAATATATACAGACAGTTTGCTCAGTTCTGAAGTGGATTCTGATATCCGGGTTTATTGATGACGGGTTTGAGGATGATTATGATAAGGTCCTGGATGCCTCCTCGGCACTTCTTATTAAAGTATATGGCGATAGGACAGTTCTACCGCTTATGTCGGATCTGATTTTTGAAAGAAATAGAAGAGGACGCTTCTATAACGAGTTGGTCTGGGCCTTTTTTGAATCCCGATATCCCCATGGCTTGATATTGATTGCTGCGCATCTGTTATCCGAACAACCGGAGGATGTCAGGCTGGCGCAAAGGCTATTGAGTTTCATTCCGGGCATAGACACAGAGAGGACAGCAGCTTATGAAAGGCAGCATTCAATAGTTTTGAACTGGCTGGAAAAAAACTATCCGTATCTGTATTTTACTGGTGAAAGCTTTCAACAATCTGTCAGTCCTAAGCCTTACCGCGTAATACTGGATGCCAGATATCTATGTAAGGCCATTTCTATAGATACCGGCAGAACCATAGAGCCTCTCACAGAATATGAGGATAAGCTGCTGAAAGAATTTAGTGAATTGGGTACCGATGTTAAAAAAATGCTTTCGATTTTTTCACATATGACACATAATAACAACATTCATCGTTGGAATTCGTGGATACATCGTCCGATTGCTGAACAGGTGGAAATCGCCGGCTTATGGATGGGGGGAGCAGTATGATTAAAATCCCAGGCAGTGAGATAACTCCCGAGAGCATGGAGCTCCACTACATGGTGGGCAGTGTCCAAAGAATAACACTTGATAAGCTGTCTTCGAGCAGTGTGGCTTACAAGTATGCCTCACTTGATCAATTAAGGTTTGAGTTGGATCTTCGTGCAAATATAGTTAATGCAGCTATAGAACTTGGCAATAGCAAATTTGCCTTTAGAACCTTCCGAAAATCAGTGTGCAATCCGGATTACTGGGAGCGTACCAATGAAGGAGGCTTTCTGCTGAAGGATGGAATCAAGCCCTCTGATGCGATTAGAGACATATATAATAACAGTAATAAATACGGAACAGAATGCGCTACAGCAATAGTCATCGTCTATTATAAAGCTTTTGTCGGAATATTTCCTGAAAAACAGTTCAATGATCTTTTCCAAGGTATTTATCTGATGAATTGGGGATATCTCGACAGTGATCTTGGAATCAGATATTATCAAAGTGTATCAGACGTACTGCCGGGAGACTGCCTATATTTCAAAAACCCGGAGGTTAATCCTCTAACGCCTGAATGGCAGGGCGAGAATACAATAGATCTTGGCAATGGAATGTATTATGGCCATGGTATAGGTATCAGAAATGCTGAAGGAATAATAGCAGTCTTGAATAGAAAGAGGAAAAGTGATGCAACGGAATCTGCATACTTGCTGGACTCTGCTACACGTCCGGGTTTTAAGCGCCTGGCTGACAGATACTATGGCACAATTGACCGTAAACCCCTGAGACACTACATTGCCGAGGATGCTGTCGGGTAAATGCTTAACTGCCCTTTATCCCTAAATCTTGATTGTGCATATGTCATGAAGTTAGCGGATAAAGGGCAGCTGCTGTCAATTATTTAGCTATTTCCAGATTCTTTCAAGCTTTAGGAATTCCTGCAGATATCCCCATACTGAGATGGGAGACATAATCATCTGATAAAACAGAACGAAAAGTATGAAACCCCATATGTTTTTTCGTACTTTTAGATTTAAGTGTCTGAAGACATACATTTGATAAGCGTAAAGTATCCCATAACTCAAAAGTGTCAATGGAATAACCAATAATGTCATTGGACCGACTATCCAGTAAACTCCAAAGCAAGCCAGTACCAAACCCGGCAGCCAAAATAGTGTGTAAGAGAAATCCAGGAAAGGCATTATAAGGTTTATGCCTGTCAGGTACTTGGTATAGATTTGAGGCTGCTGCCAGGGTTTTACTTGCTTCAGTGCTTCAATCATTCCTCTGGCCCATCTTGAGCGCTGCCTTGAGAAAGAATATATTGTTGTTGGCACATCCGTAAATGCTATTGCCAATGGTTCAAAATATGTGAGCCCCCCTTGCTTTAACAAATTCCATGTCAGCACAATATCCTCACCTATTGCATCAGGCCATCCGCCAATCACTTTAACACTTTCGGTCTTATAAATGCTGTAGGCACCTTGCGCAACGAGGGTTCCCTGGTACAAGCCCTGCAATCTCTTAATTGATGCAATTCCAAGGAAATAATCCCATTCTTGTATTTTTGCCAGCAGATTATGTCTGCTATTCTTTACAAGTATTGAGCCTGCTACTGCACAAACTTCTTTCGGAGCGCTTTCAATCCTTGCCGCCAAATACCTTACAGCCGACTTGTGGAGCAGAGTATCGGCATCTAATGTTATTACCAAGTCTGTTAAGGTGTGCTTAAGGCCTGTATTCAAAGCATTGAATTTTCCGGGGTTTTCTTCCCGGATGACTGATATGTCAAGCTTTAATGCTTTACCGGCATTAAGTGCATTAATAGCAGTATTATCATTGGAACCATTATCAATAATCAAGGCTTTAATTTTTCCAGCATAGTCTTGTCTGGCAATATAATCAATAGTACGTGCTATTTTCTCACCTTCATTTCTAGCAGCAATTAGGACAGTAATACTCTTTACAGGATATTTATTCTTGAAGGGCGGCTGTCGGTCCAACATCAGACCGGCAACCAAAAAAGCATTAAGATAGCCGGGGATGTACGCAATTCCACTGATTATTATTAATGCCGCCGGGAAAGTAACAATCTTTGAAAAGTCCCTAAGCCAGGGGAAGGATATATAAACTGAAAAGCTTATCCATAATATTGAAATCATATGACATAGCCAGAACTTTACCGATACAGGAATATAAAGTCTTGATTTTGTATGGGCATTAGCATTTGGCGCGGCATTTTTGCTGCTAATTTGATTCATCATAGAACCAGCTCCTTTATAAAAAAAGACTTTACAACGTAGTAATTATAACACCTAAGAGCATGTACTGCACTTGAAAAAAAAGCCTTGTAAGCATTAATTATGTAAATTAAAACAGGCAGGGTAGTGAGAATCCTCTACTCTGATTTTTAATGGAATTTATCCTACTATATGGAATGTTATATTGAAAGGTATGTGATAAGCATAGGAGGAAGAAGTAATGTGTAATGATAATGTAAAATTAGGGCAGTTGAGATAGATATTTGTAAGTGTTATAATATGCTGTATATGGAGGTGTTTTAATGAAAAATGTTAAAAAGGCGGCCGCGCTGATCATAGTTATGTGTATGGTAATAGGAGCACTCTCCGGCTGTACACCAGCCACTGAGGGCAAGGCACTTTATGATGCAATGATTAAGTCTCAATCCATAAAGTCAAGTCAGAATGATGTGGAATTTACTTTAAGGTTGGATGCTGCAGGCATAAGCGAGCAGGATAAAGCTGCATTCGAACAGATGAAAGCAGTGCTCAATGGAGCTGAACTGTCAATGAACATGAAGCAGAGTGCGAATACTGACAACACAGCAGCCAAGGCAGAGGTCGACATGATCATGAACATGGGTGGAATGTCAATGGATATGGGTGTCTGGGTGGATATGGACTTGAATGGCGATTCACCTAAGTTCAAGGAGATAATAAAGCTGCCTGCTATGATGACAGCTACGAATCCGGCTATGGCAGGCAAGGAATATATGGTAATGGATATCGGCGAGACGATGAAAGGCTCAGAGGTTGATGGGCAGGTATCGGATATGGATTATGCAGAAACAATGAAGCTCACCAAGGAATTCCAGGAAAAGGCTACTGCATTTATGGCTAAATATTTGGCGCAGTATGACCCGGGCTTCAAGTTTATATCTGATGCAGGTACAAAAGAAATGATTACGCCTGAGCGCACTGTAAAGGCTCATGTTTACCAGGTTAAGCTTAATGACAAGACTGCAAAGAAGCTTGTCAGATATACAGTGAATAACTTCGCGGACAATAAGGATGCGATGGATTTTGCAGTTGAATACATGAAGCTTATACAGAAGTTTACTGTGCCTACACCAGGGGCAGTTAGTCCAACAGCTGAATTTGAAAAGTTTATTGCCGGTTTTGAAAATGAAAAGCCGGAAATGCTTGCGGAGTTCAACAAGGCTATGGACCAGCTTGAAAGTATACAGCTGATTGGAGATAATGGAATAACTCTTGAATATGCTATAGACGAAAACGGTTATATAATAAGCCAGTCAGGAAGCATGGATTTTATTATTGACGTAGCGAAGCTTGATAGTATAGAAAGTATTGGAAACAGCGAACCGGCAGGTGTCGGTATTTACACTGTCGGCTTTGATTTCAGTATGTTGTCATACAATATAAATAAGGATATGACAATAGAAATGCCGGTTGTAACTCCTGAGAATTCAATCGATTTTAATAATATGGCAAATGCGGCAATTCCGGAGCAGCCGGTTCAACCGGCTCCGCCAATTCAATAAGAAGTGATAAAAACATAATAGGATATTACATAATGACAAGGGTTCAGTTCAGACTGAACCCTTGTTGATTTACAGCTTTGATTCTTTCATACATTACACCGAGAGATGTGCCTTCCTGAATAGGATAGGCTACCTCTGAGCCATATTGAAATAGAATTGAAGCAACGCCCATGATTGAGAAACCGGCAATTCCTGCTGTTGCAGAAGTCAATAGGAATAGTATTGATTCAGAAGAAGGGGAAATAAGGTACTCTCAAAAGTGATCATCAGGTATCAAGGTGTATTTTTCAATAAGGATAAAGACTACTAAACAAACAGAATAAATAAGGATTGTATAAAGCAGCTTCCAACCTTCCATAAAGATCAAAATGTTCATTTTAGCGAGTACGCTTTGACCCAGGATAGCTATAATGAATGGTACCACTTTCCAATACCACTTGTCTAAGACACATATAAAAAACACCACAAAGGCAGTTTCAATCAAATGATAAGTAAAAATAAATATTATACTGGATCGGTACAGGTTTCCGATCAATTTATCAATCAAAGCCAGACTATAATACTGTTTCCATAAAAGCAACAGGAAAGGAGCGGGTGTATGGATAATGAGAAATCCAATAAAGTAGAATGTTAATAATCGTGGGATTTTATACTGTGCATGTTTAACTTTCGAGAACCATTTTTGGGATATTATCAGAAAGGAAACGGTATTAATGCCGGACATATAGTATTTCCACCAATGCTGCTCATAAATTCCTAATTTCACAAACAAATGCTCTGCAAGGATGAAGAAAGCAGTAATCAAGGAGATTCCTAAATAGCCCAGAGAGTAAGTCACCGTCAAAATTGCAGCAGCAGGAAACATAGTCGCGTTGAGGAAGAGATGCCCTGTAAGGTTTTCAGCCCAGGGATCTGTAAATATACCGGGTTTGTATGCATAGGAATTAAAAGCACCAAGTACGATAAATTCCCCAATCCATGTAATACATGTTGCAAATAAATAAAATACAACAAGAGTTGATATTTTATAAATGTGTCTTTTAGTGTATATTGCATAGATGCCAGGTACCATACTAATGACGGCCAGGCCAATATACCAGGATAAACTTGTCATATTCCACCTCCAAAGAATCCATGCATAGATTATAAAACTTTATCAGATATGGCAATTAATAATTTAAGTTATAAATATGCCTAATATGCATTATTCTTTACTTGGATATGCTAAATATTCAGAAGGAAGTTTATGTTCCTTTAATTACTTTTTTATATCAAATTGGGTAATAATAAAATGAATAATGTTCTAAATGGACAATATAAATGTGTGAATTCAATAACAATCAAGGGAATGTTTACGCGGAATTTGAATGAAGAATGTAAAATGCTTTTCGCGGAATATACAGGTGTTTGATATGAAAGTTGCAATAATAGGGGCAGGAACCGCCGGGTTATCCTGTGCAATTGAACTGGAGAGGAATGGAATATATCCGGTGATCTTCGAACGGAATGGTTTTATCGGTGAATACAACCCCCATGTGTCTGCTTTTTTAGGCTTGATTACCCGTCCTGCTTCAGATCCCATTAAATATATGGATAAAAAATTAGGAATCAAACTGAAACCGCTGAATCAATTCAGAAAGGTAATACATTACTCGCCCAATAATCAAGTATCCGTTTCCGGCTCCTTAGGCCACTTTATGATCCGTGGGAAAGAAGAAAACTCCGTCCAGGGGCAGCTTTATAAGCAGATCAAATCTCAGGTTCAATTTAATAGTTTTGTCAAGCCTGAAGATTTGGAAAATGAATTTGATTATATCGTTGTAGCAGATGGCCACTGGTCGACCCCTACACATTACGGCATTTGGCAGGAAGTTATGCGGACATGGCTAATGGGAGGTATCTTTGAAGGTGACTTTGAAGAACATACTTTGCAAATGTGGCTGGATAACGAGCTTACTAATGGAGTTTACATATACTCTGCTCCTTATAGTAAAAATAAAGCGGTTATAGCTCATGTGGTTCAGAATATTGAACAAAACGAGCTTAATGATTATTGGCACCGATTTCTGGAGTCACGTGATATATTGAAAAAATACAACATGCTGGAATTCTGGGAATTACCTCACCATGCAGGCATTGTCACCACCAACAGGGTAGGGAAAATCTATTTTGCAGGTGCTGCAGGAGGTGGGGCCGAGCCATTCCTGGGTTTTGGACAATTCAATGCTGTAGTGTCTGGTGTAATGGTAGGCAGGAGTATTGCCCAAGGCTCAGATATTAACGTATTGATGAAGGCGGCAAGGAAAAAGAGTCAGGAACTTCATACTCTCAGGCAATTATTGAATGCTGCTACCAATCAGGATTTTGATCGACTTTTGATGATTATGAAAACTCCCGCACTCAGAACCTTGGTATATAGGACCCATATTGATATTATAAAACTTCTTTCAACAGGTTTAAAACTAGTTACTACTGAGAACACAAAGCAGTTTCCGCAAGACAAAGGAGGTAAGTAATTTTGGGTGGATTTAAGCTAATTTGCTCCCAATGCGGCTCAGATAAGGTTCTTGAGAAAAGCAGTGAGAATAAGCTGGATTGGATTGGTGATAAAGCAGTATATGGAGAAGGAATTCAGATAAGGTGTACCGAGTGTGATAATGAGGAATTCATGATTTTTAGAACATGGACAAGGCGGGACTGAAAAGAACAGGGATTATTACAACAGGGACAAGTTCTTATCCCTGGCTTGATTATATGGAATTATTTATATTGAACGCAAAACAGTATTCGTAACAGGTATGGTGCGAATTTAATAACGACCAAGGAAACATTTCCGCAAAATTTGAATAAACATGTTAAATGTTTTTTGCGAAATGTATTGTATAATAATAATAAGTACAAATGATGTGGATAATTGTTTCGAGAATTGAGAAGGAGGATTTATTATGCGCTATATTGTTGAACAGGAAGTGTTCGCACTTGATTCACGGCTGCACTTCGGAATTTTGGTAGGGAAAGGGCTGAAAAATACCGGGTCAAAGCCTGAAGATACCGACAGACTCAGGGCTGCTGAAAATCATGTCAGGCAGATAATTCAAGCAGAAGACTTAAGAAGCCATCCAATTGTACAGGGCTACCGCAATACAATGGAAAAGGCGGGCATCAATCCCAACAAATTCCTGCCATCCACTGAAGCTATGCTCAAGAGAGTGCTTAAAGGTGCTTCGCTGCCAGACATTAATGCGTTGGTAGACTTGTGCAATGCAGTTTCTATAGAGAATCAGATTTCATTGGGAGGTCACGACTTAAGGGACATACATGAGGATCTGGCTGTTCGTTTTACCAGGGGGACGGAAAGGTTTTTGCCTTTCGGGGCTGAGGAATATGAACCTGTAGATGCCGGAGAACTGGTTTTTACCAGTGGAGATATTGTTCAGACAAGAAAATGGGTCTGGCGCCAAAGTGAATTAGGCAAAATGACCTTGGATACCAGGGATGTTTTCTTTCAGCTTGTAGGGTTTGAATACCATGAAGGCAGCCCGCTGATGCAAGCTCTGGACTCACTGGAGGAACTCATCTCAGGGAGATTCGGAGGCCATTGTCAACGATTTATAGTGGAACCGGGCAATCCGTATATTGAGTTCACGGTATAGTTATTAGTTGCTATTTGAGATACCATAAAACTACTTAGGAAATTCCACAGATACACATTCTAAAAATTGGCGGTGTTGAAATTATGGAAAATAGTATTATCATTATTGGAGGAGGGCCAGGGGGCTATGTAGCAGCTATAAGGGCAGCGCAGTTGGGAGCAAAGGTTAGCCTGGTGGAAGAAAAGGAAATAGGAGGAACCTGCCTTAACAGAGGCTGTATTCCAACAAAGGCATTATATACCAATGCTGAGATACTGAATACATTAAAGGACATAGACAGCTTCGGAATCAGGGTGGATAATTATGGAATAAATGTAGAGCAAGTACAAAAAAGAAAGCAAGCTGTGGTGGATCAACTGGTGGGAGGTATAGAAAAGCTTATTAAAGCCAACGGTATAAATCTAATAAGAGGACGGGGAAGACTTCAAGATAAAAATACCCTTCGTGTGGCCTTAAATGATGGAGAAGAACAAATCATCACAGGGGAAAACATTATAATTGCAACAGGTTCAAGACCATCAATACCAAATATACCAGGAGCTGATTTGGAAGGAGTTATCACCAGCGATGATATATTAAACTTTACAGAGGTACCAAAACGCTTGGCAGTGGCAGGCAGTGGCGTTATAGGTATTGAATTTGCATATATATTTAATGCCATGGGTTCAGAGGTTTCTGTTATATCCTCTACTTTGTTAAAAAGAACTGATAAGGATATCGTAAAGAGGCTGCCCGGAATACTGAAAAAGCAGGGAATTAAACTATATGATGAGGTAAGGGCCAAGGAGATTATAAAAGGTAAAGATGGACTAATTATCAAGGCAGCAAGTAAAAAAGAAGGTATGAAAGAAGATATAGTGGTAGAAGCTGATTATCTTTTAATGGCATCGGGCCGAGAGCCTATACTGGAAGATTTTAACCTGGATGCTTTGGGAATTGAGTACGATGGAAAGGGTATCAAGGTTAATGAACACTTTGAAACCAATATTAAGGGGGTATATGCCATAGGAGATGTAATAGGAGGGATCATGCTGGCTCATGTGGCATCCCATGAGGGAATCCATGCAGTAGAGCATATAATGGGCATTACCTCCAAGGTTAGGCAGGAAGTGGTTCCAGACTGCATATTTATTAATCCGCAGATTGCTTATGTAGGTTTAACAGAGGAAATGGCAAAAGAAAAGGGCCTGGATTATAAAGTAAGTAAATTTATGTTTGGAGCTAACGGAAAGGCCTTGGCCATGGGTGAACCGGATGGATTTGTAAAGGTTATTTCCAGTGGTGTGGAAGACAAAATCATAGGAGTACATATAATGGGTCCTCATGCCTCAGATTTAATTCATGAAGGAGCACTGGCCATAGCCAATAATATGAATGCTGAGGATATAGCCAATACTATTCATGCTCATCCTACCTTGGGTGAAGCTTTTAGTGAAGCAGTTTCAGGATTAAGGAATGAAGCCATTCATATGCTGCCGCCCAAGAAAAAATAGATTTGTGAATTAAAGCAGAGAAAGCAGGGTGGAGAAAATCTCACTACCCTGTTTTGTAAAATAGGGACCACGGTTACCTTATTTTACAAAGCAATAATACTAAAATACTGATTAAGGGGTGTAAAAGTTATGAGAAGATTATTTACAGCAGGTACAGCAGTATTGGCAGCAGTAGGATTATTGATATCGGTGGCCGTAAGTACACCTGTCTTTGCAGCAGATGCCAGGACTGTACAGGTTAAAGGATATCTATGGGAAGAAATGACAGCTGAAGATATGGCAGCGGCAAGAACTCAGCTTGAAATATCTAATGTAACAGCGGCCTTGGATTTAAAGGAAGGTACCAAGATAGTAGGCATGTCCGGTGCTGAGGCCATACTTGCCAGTAATGCCAGTGATATGGATGGAGCATATATTGCAGATTCCCCGGTAACTATAAAGAACATTGATGCAGGCTCGATATTTGAAGTATACAAATTGAAAATTGACGGGAATGAATATAAATATGATTTGCATGAAGCATTGCCATTTACCTCGGGAAAGGTTGAACTTTACGGAGCGGATGTTATAACTGTTGATGTAAGTGAAATGAGTAACTATAGTTATGATGAGCCATATTATTTAAATGGATGTACAGTCTCGTTAACAGAGCCTGGAGATTATTATGCCATATTCAGGTATCCGGCAGAAGCGGATGCAGCAGAGGTTTTCATTACCGTTGAAGGAAAAGCAGATGCAGCAGTGCTTAAAGCATCACCAACAGCTTCAAAGGTATTGGTAAACGGTACAGTGACCTCCTTTGATGCTTATACTATAGAAGGAAACAACTACTTTAAGCTTCGGGACCTTGCTTATGTAGTAAGCGGATCAGGAAAGCAATTTGAAGTAACCTGGGATGGAGAAAGAAAGGCTATAAATCTTATATCCAACAAGGCATATACAACAGTAGGGGGCGAAATGGCAATAGGGGACGGTAAGGAAAAAACACCTGTTGTGAATACTTCCATGATATACAAGGATGGAGCAGTAGTACCGCTGACTGCCTATACAATCAATGAAAACAACTACTTCAAGCTGCGTGATATTGCACAGGCCTTTGACATCGGAGTAACCTGGGATGGGGCAACTAATACAGTAGGAATTGATACGACCATAAGCTATGTTGCACCATAAAGGAAAGTTGATATATAAAATAAGTCCAGTGGGAGACCACTGGGCTTATTTTATACGAATAGAAAGTGAAATTTTCTGAAAACTCATTGCATAGGATAATTTCATTTGCTATAATGGTAGCGAGGTCTTACCACGATACAAGAAATAATACAAGTGGAAGAAATGCTCTATATAAATCGCACAAAGAAGATTACATAGAATAGAAGCGATTTATAACATCAAGGAAAACGTTTCGCACTATTGAACAATTATATAATGGATTCAGTGCGAAACATATAGCTTATGAAAGGAGGTTAAATATTGTGAAACACAGATTTATATCCAAAAGATATTGGAAGGATCAATCTACACCAATGGGAAGAGTTGATGAACTGGCAAAGCAATTTGACGATTTGATAAATCTCAGCTTGGGAGATCCCGATTTGATAACCAGTGATGTAATAATTGAGAATTCTATGAAGGATGCAAAGGCCGGACATACAAAGTATACCGATTTCAGAGGAGACCGTGAGTTAAGAGATGAAATAAGAAAATATTACAAGGAAGAGTACAAGCTTCATATTGAAGATGAAGAAGTATTTGTTGCAGCCAGTGGATGTCTGGCGATGTATCTGGCCCTGGAAGCCATACTGGATGACGGTGATGAAGTTATTTTACAGGCACCGTATTTTACTCCATATCCTCAGCAGGTTCAACTGGCTAGAGGTATACCGGTTGATCTGGATACATACGAGGAAGATAATTTTCAGATAGACGTCGGAAGCTTGGAAAGTCTTATAAACGAGAGGACAAAGGCGATAATAATAAATACGCCGAGCAATCCCACAGGCTGCTGTCTTACAAGAGAGACTATGGAAAAAATAGCGAAGGTAGCGATAAAGCATGACCTTATAGTGATAGCCGATGATATTTATACGGCATTCAGTTTCTCGGAACCATTCATACCTATTATATCCATAGATGGGATGAAGGAAAGGACTATTGTAATAAATAGCTTTTCGAAAAACTTCACCATGACCGGTTGGCGTATAGGAAACATTATAGCACCTGAATTAATAATAAACACTATACAGCAGATAAATGAAAATGTTGTATTTACAGCCCCTTCAATATCTCAAAGAGGTGCAATACACGCTCTGCGGAATAGAGAAGCTATTCAACCTCCTATGATAGAAGAGTACAGAAACAGAGCATTATATGCAGCAAAGAGAATCAACAAGATACCAAATATGTCTGTACTGTACCCCAGTGGGACCTTTTATTTGTTCATTAATATAAAAGGTACAGGACTTGATTCTATGGCAGTAAGTGATATTATTCTAAAAGAAGCCCATGTGCTTGCCATACCCGGCATAGCATTCGGCAAGTGCGGGGAAGGTTACATAAGAATAGCCTGTACCGTAGGTATTGATAAGCTCAAAGAGGCATTTGACAGAGTAGAGGAAGTTAGTATATTCAAATCTAAAAAATAAAGGGGGATTTTGCAATGGAAAACAGACCGGTTGTAGAAGGTTCAAGGGAAGTAAAGATTGATTCTAAGAGTATTATGAAGTTTTTAGTTCCTTCTGCCATAGGGGTATTCTTATTTATATTTCCGATAATATACAAAGGTGCTATGACTACCCCCATAGGGATTATATCAGAATGGCTTGCAGCTGCTATAAAACCTGTAGCATCTATGATAATTGTATCTGTTATTGTCATTTCAGCAATTGTTTCTACTATAACCACTTTAACAAAACCAAAAAAAATATTGGATAGCAGCCTCTTAAGCAAGCTGTTTGTAACAAGCAATTTTTATCTTGTATTCAGAATAATAGGTGCTATAATAGCTGTTTTAGTATATACAAAAACAGGATCTGAATTTATCTATTCACCCGATACGGGTGGAACTATGATGTCTCTTCTTGCTACTCTCATAGCGTGGTTTTTTGCAGCATCATATCTTATAACACTTCTAATGGACTATGGAGCTATGGACTATACGGGTACAATGGTCAGGGGACTTGTAAGACCTCTTTTCAGACTGCCTGGAAGATCAGCTATAGACCTTGTTACTTCATGGATAGGGAATTGTAATGTGGGAGTAGTTTTAACCAGTATGCAGTATGAATCAGGATACTATACAGCCCGGGAGGCAGCAATTATATCTACATGCTTTTCAGCAGTATCCCTTCCCTTTTGCCTTGTTATAGCAGCTATGCTGAAGGTAGATACCTATTTCATTCCATTTTATATCATTCTTACGATCACTGGCATACTGAGCGTTTCAATTATGTCAAGAATATGGCCCCTGTCTAAATTCCCGGATACATATTATGAGAAGGTTGGAAAGCAGATAAACGAAGAAGAACCTACAGGTATAAAGAGAAGTCAATGGGCATTGCAGTTAGCTGTTCAAAAAGCTGAGAAAGCAAATAGTTTATCTCAAGTATTGTATAAAGGCACAGAAATGTTTCTTGGGATAATATTTGCCCTTACCCCTTGTGTTATGTCTTTTGGCACAATAGCATTGATTGTGGCTACATATACGCCGGTATTTAACTGGATATCCTTACCCTTTGGATATTATCTTCAATTTATGGGGCTTGAGGATGCTTTTGCAGCAGCACCTGCTACTATAGTCGGATTCGCAGATATGTTTATACCTGCCATACTCCTTGCAAATGTAGCTTCGGTAAAGACAAGGTTCATAATTGGGATACTATCCCTTGTACAGATTATATATATGACAGAGGTAGGTACAATAATAATTACATCCAAAATACCTGTTAAATTAAAGGACCTGGCAATAATATTCCTTGAAAAGACTATTATATCAATTCCTATAATAGTTATATTGACAAATTTATCCGGTCTATTCTAAAAGAAGAGATATAGGCTTTTATTTAGCTTATATCTCTTTTTTCTTTAAACTTTTTATAAATCATTCAGCATGGAGGTATTTATCTGGCTCAAATGGTAATTGGTAGCCTCTACCGCTTCCTTGCTGTTGTGGGCTTCTATCGCCTTGATAATGCGAGTATGCTCATTATAGATTTTTTCTATGGAGTCTTCTCCAAAAAGGCTCATTCTGACGGTTTTCTCTATAAAGTTGTCAAGAAGATATGAGAGGCTTTCCAGCAAGTTAATAATTAATCTGTTCTTGCCAATAGCAGCTATTTCATAGTGAAACATTTTATCAAAACGGGACTTTTCGTTTTCTGACTTTGCATCCATCATACTATTCATAATATTGTACAGTTTTTTTATATCATCTTCAGTTGCAACCAGAGCTGCCTGCCCTGAAGTGAAGGACTCTATTATATATCTCAATTGTAGTATTTCTTCGATATTACCGTTGGATAGCTTGAATGATAATGATAAAGGCTTGAAAAGGCTGTTCTCTATGTTGTTTATAATATAATTACCCTGACCGTGACGGCATTCGATAAGCCCAATGACCTCTAAGGCCTTCAGTGCCTCGCGGAGAGCAGGGCGGCCTACATTGAACATCTCGGTAAGCTCTCTTTCCGGAGGAAGCTTATCACCGCTTTTCAATGTACCATCCATTATCATTTTCTCTATTTGCTCTATGATTATTTCGGATATTTTTTTGTTTTCTACTGTTTCGAACATGATAAAACTATGCCTCCTTTATTTATATACCATTATATCATTATTTAAAAAAATGTGATAATATATCATATAGAGGTAAGACCACGATACCAATAACTAATGATAATTGATTTCACTAAAACTTATAGTTTATGAGTAAGTAAAAAGGGTTTGTTCCATAATATTATTTCTATTTCATAATACATTCTAACACATTTTACATAGAAAATAATCAGCTTATAATTTGCAAAGGAGTAGAGTATATGAATATTGTAGTCCTCATCAAGGAAGTACCGGACATGGACAGGGTAAAATTTGACAAGGAAAAAGGTGTTGTTGACAGGTCATCTGCTGAAGCTGAGATAAATCCTTTTGATATGCACGCATTGCAGGCAGCAGTTGATTTAAAGAAGAAATATAATGCAAATGTGACCGTTGTTACAATGGGGCCTCCAAGAGCAGAAAAATCCTTAAGGGATGCTTATGCCCGCGGCGCTGACAAATGTGTACTGCTTACAGACAGAAAATTCGGCGGCTCTGATACTTATGCAACAGCTATAACATTAGCATCAGCTATACAGCGTATTAAAGACTGTGACCTGATTATTTGCGGAGAGAAGTCGGTTGACGGGGATACCGCTCAGGTAGGAGCAGAAGTAGCAGAATTTCTGGATCTGCCGCATACCTATTATGTAGAAAAAATAATCAGCATTAATGAGACAGAGATAGAAGTAGTTTCATCCAAGATGCGTGGCAGTAAACAGATAAGAAAAATGAAGCTCCCTGCACTTATAGGAGTAAACAAAAATATCAATATACCACAGCTCCCTACTTTAAAGAGAAAGCTTGAATCATTGAATATTGGAATTGAAAAGCTGGGAATGGACGATTTATTGGATTATATGACAGAAGAGAATACCGGCTTTAAAGGTTCGCCGACAAAGGTATCAAAAATAGAGATACCAAAAGAAGCTTCCAGAGAGGGAAGGATTTTTAGAGATGATCGAGAGAGCTTTATTAAAGCATTCATTGCAGAAAGCAGGTGTTAACTTGGATAAATATGCAGGAGTACTGATTGTGGCAGAGCAGGACAAGGGTGAGATACACAAGGTAACCTCCGAGCTTTTGAATAAAGGTAAAGAGCTTGCCGGCAAACTGAAGGCTTCATTGGAATGCCTCATTCTGGCAGGGGAGGGTATAGCTGCGGAAGAGCTCAATTTCAGAGGAGCAGATACTGTATACTATATGAAATCCGAGGCTTTTGAAGTACAAGAGGAATATCTTTTCAAATCAAATATTTCAGAGTTTATAAAGGAGCATAAGCCTGAAATAGTTCTTGTAGGAGCTACAGACTTTGGACGTTCCCTTGCTCCAAGAGTAGCAGCGGCACTCAGAACAGGATTGACGGCAGATTGTACTGAAATGGAAATAGATGAAGCCGGCAAGCTGATACAAATAAGACCGGCCTTCAGTGATAATATTCTGGCACATATAAGAACTGTAACTTACCCGCAGATGGCTACAATAAGATACAAGGAGTTTTGTGAATCCGGGCGTGATGCTTCAAAACCTGTCAACATTGTAGAAGTTAAGCCATACTTGGATGAATACGATAAATCCAGAGTAGTAAGAGTATTCAGTGATGAAGAATTTGATATAACTGAAGCTGAGGTCATAGTGGCCGGCGGCAGGGGCATAAGGCGAAAGGAAGACCTTACAATCCTGGAGGAATTAGCGGAGGTAATGGGGGGAGCTGTTGGAGCGTCGAGAGCTTTAGTGGATGCCGGTATGATAAGTGGCGCCCATCAGGTGGGCTACAGTGGAAACCGGGTGAAACCCGGAATATATGTGGCATGCGGTATATCGGGAGCACCGCAGCACTTGGCAGGTATGAAGGAGTCTGATGTGATAATTGCAATTAACAGCGACCCGTCTGCTCCAATATTCAATGTATGTGATTTTGGATATGTGGGAGATTTGTATGAGATAGTACCGGAGCTGATAAGAGCGGTAAGGAGGGGATAAGTGTGGATATAAGGGTTATAAACAAGATGCTTGAAATAGTAGGTCAGGATTATGTAATAGTTGATTTGAATCAGAAGAAATCTTACCTTTATGATGAAACGGAAATAAGCATGAGGCCCAAGGCTGATGAAAGCTCGATAGTAGTAAAGCCGGGCGGTGCTAATGAAATATCTTGTATAATGAAATATGCTAATGAGAACAAAATTCCCGTTGTAGTTCATGGGGGCGGTACAGGTCTTTGCGGTGCGGCTGTACCGATTTTTGAAAGTATAATAATTTCAACAGAGAGAATGAATAGAATTATTGAAATTGACTCAGATAATATGCTGGCAGTTTTGGAAGCCGGCGTTACACTGTTTGACCTTCTTGAAGAACTGGAAAAGCATGAGGGGATAGGTTTTCCAGTACACCCCGGAGATGAAGGAGCCCAAATGGGTGGTATGGCAGTGACTAACGCAGGAGGAGCAAGAGCAGTAAGGCACGGAGTTATGAGAAAGCATATACAGGGCTTGGAGGTGGTCCTCCCCAGCGGAGAAATACTGATGCTGGGAGGAAAACTTGCAAAGGATAATGCGGGCTACAATCTTATGAATATTATAATAGGCAGCGAAGGAACACTCGGGGTTGTCACCAAGGTAATTTTGAAGCTGTATCCTGAGGATAAATATACTGCTACGATAATAGCATCCTTTGATAAATTCGAAGATGCTTCAAAAGCAGTTCTTGATATCCTGAAAAGCGGAATAATCCCACTTGCAGTGGAATACCAGGACAAGCATTTGTTTACAGGTACAGCAAAAATGCTGGGTATGGAATGGCAGGCACAGAAAGGTGATGCGGACCTCATGATTATACTTTCTGAAGGCACTGAACAAAGATTTTTTGATGTGTGCAGAATAATTGAGGGAATATGCAATAATAACAAAGCCTGTGGAACTCTGTTTGCAGGAAAGAAGAAGGAACAGGCAGATTTACTTCTGATCAGAAGCCAGCACTATGAATATATAAAGCACATGATAGGACACTCTTTTGACATGGCAGTGCCTGTATCAGATGTGCCGTCATTTCTAAAGGATATTAAGGAGCTTGCGAAGGAATACAATACGATTACTAACGTAACAGCACATATTGCAGACGGAAATATACACAACGACATAGTATTGGTAGAGGGTAAAATGCCTGAATATGCAGAAGAATTGAAGGAAAAAATGTTTAGAGCCTGCTTTAAATATAATGGAACTATAACCGGTGAGCATGGAATCGGGAAAGTAAGAATTAACGACTTAAAGCTTCAAAAATCAGAAACCGAGCTTGAGATTATGAGGGGAATAAAGAAGTTATTTGATCCCAACAATATAATGAACCCTAATACTGTTGTTGATATATGACAGCTATTTTTAGGAACTGCTGCGAAATGGGGAACGGTCAAGACCGTTCCCTACAATTCATTCGGGACAGTTGTTATGGAGTCCTTCTCCAAATTTCTTATACCCCAGTAGAACCATAAGCCTGTCAATAAGGCAGAGAAGAGATCAGCAAAGGGTGCAGCATACAATAGACCGCTAATGCCCCAGAACTTGGGGAATATAATAAGTGCCGGGATAAGAAGGATTATCTGCCTTGTAAGTGTCAAAAACATTGCAGATCTGGATTTTCCGATAGCTTGAAAGAAATTAGAAGCAATAATCTGGAATCCAACAACAGGCATGCACAAGAACCAGGCTATCAATCCATAGCTTCCAAATTTTATTAACTCAGGGTCACGGTTGAATAAAGAAATAATCTGCTTGGGGAATAACCATATAATAATATAACCCGCAACTACAACCGCAGTAGCAGCAAATACGGCAAGCTTTGCAGCTTCTTTTACCCTGCTGAATTTTCTTGCCCCGTAGTTAAAGCTGATTATAGGCTGAACACCTTGCTTTATACCAATAACAGGCATTAGAAATATAGTCTGGAGGCTGTTTATTATACCCATGCCCGATACTGCTATATCTCCGCCGTATATAAACAGACTCTTGTTAAGTATTGCATTCAGAAGGCTGTTAGCAAGCTGCAGCGCAAAGCCGGGAAGCCCCAGAGAAACTATTCTGGCCGCAATATTAAGATTTATCTTCATGTATTTGCGTTTAAGCTTGTGTTTACTATGCTTGCCTGTAAAGTATAACACTACCCATGCAGCTGAAATACATTGAGCCAGTATGGTAGCAAGAGCAGCTCCGGTCATGCCCATTTTTAAAACATATATGAATACCGGGTCCAGCAGGGTGTTTATACCTGCACCCAGAAACATGGTCAGCATTGCTATCTTAGGGTTGCCGTCGGCACGTATAAAATTGTTCATGCCCAGACTTACTACTTGAAAGACTGCTCCAAAGAAAATCACTCGCATGTATTCCGTGGAATAAGGCAAGACAGCTTCACTGGCACCGAACAAGGTTAATAGCGGCCGTAGAAAAATCTGACCTAAAATCATAAATGCAAGCCCGGCAAAAACCAATAGTGCAAAAGCATTGCCTAAAGCGCGGTCAGCTTCTTCCGAACGTCCTTCTCCCAATTTTATAGAGAATAAGGTTGCTCCTCCGACTCCGAATAAAATTCCTATTGACAGAAGTATTATCATAATTGGAAAACCGATAGTGATTCCAGCTAAACCATAGGTTCCCAAATCACTACTATTTCCGATGAAGATTCTATCAACAATATTATATAGAGAGTTCACCATCATGCCTACAATGGCGGGTACTGAGTATTTGATCAAAAGCTTTGATATTTTTTCCGCGCTTAATGGATTCACATATCCCATATCACAATTCCTCCATTGTCTTTTTCAAGTCCGTACGTTCCACTTTACCGACCATGTTTTCAAGTACGGATAGGACTTCATCAATAGATTCTGCGTCTATCCCCTCTGTCAAAAATTCGCTCCAACGCCATACCCTTTGTCTTATTTCATCTTTATGAATTTTTGCCTTATCGGAAAGATAAACTCTATTAAACCTCTTATCTGTATGATCTTTTTCTCTTATTATATAGCCCTTCTCTTCCAGTGATTTTATAGCCCGGGCCGTTGCCGACTTGTCTATGTATAAATAGGAGGACAGTTCATCCTGGGTTGCCATGTCTTTCCTATACAGATACATCAGAAAAGCATACTCAGCAGAAGTGATATCAAAGTCCTTTAGAGAATAATTTATATATATCTGTGATTGCCGGTGTAGAATAGATAGTAATCGTCCGATACTCTTTTCCAAAACCCTTACCCCTCCTTAGTTGACATATCAACTATTATAAATATATAGAGTTGATATGTCAACTATTATTATACTAGTGTTTATACTATTAAATAAAGCAAAAATGACTCCAATACCTTGCCTGTGTCATTCTGAGCCCGGGTCGAATCTTATGCCTGTGAGAATAACCCAAGCAAATACTCTTAGGTATTCCTTTAGGGTCTTAGATTGAACGCACTATAGTATTTACATTGGGCAGAGTGCGAATTCAATAACATCAAGGAAACATTTACGCGAAATTTGAATGAATAATTAAAATGTTTTTCGCGAAATGCATGGATCCTTCACTTTGTTCAGGATGACATTTGCATTATTACACTAGTGAATAAAAAAGCCTCCTAAATCAGATGATTTAGAAGGTTTTTTATTCATAGGCTATTTAATTGGTTTGTATGTATAACCACAGAATTTGTAAAGTGCTTCATTGAAGAGGCGGATGTGTACTTTTTCATCAAGTATGATTCTTTGGAGTATAGCTTGTATACCAGATAAAAGATTATTGGGTGTTTGCAGATTATTTAAGACCGTTATATTTATCTGCCTGCTTTAGCCTTCGCTTTTGCATGGACCGCAGCTTTCCCGGACTATTAAAGTGAAAGGAAGCTTTAATAGTGCATTTACCTCATGACCATTATTGATTCTGTCAACTAACAGCTTTACGGCAAACCTTCCCAGATCCTCTTTAGGTACATGGATTGTTGTCAAAGCCGGACGGACATATTCAGCAACCTCAATATTATCAAGTCCTACAAAAGAAATATCCTTTGGTATACGGATACCGCTTTTGTGAGCCGCCTTCATAGCTCCGATAGCAACTATATCATTTCCGCAAAAAACAGCAGTTGGTAAATCACCGGCTTCAATAATTTCACACATGCCGTCATAGCCTTCCTTTGAAGAAAGGATTATGTTTTTTATGTGATGATTATTTAATGGAATGCCGTATTTGTCCAAGGTATCTTTAAATGCTGTAAATCTGTGCTCATTGATGACATTATTTTTTGCCTGTGATGGTATTGCACCTATATAGCCTATTCTTTTGTGTCCGAGAGAGATCAGATGCTCAACGGCACTGCATGTCGCTTCATATGCATCGCAAATCACCTCGTCCAAATCCCTGCCGATTTTGTTTAAGCCCGCATATACCAAGTTCTTGATGTTGCTTTTCAAGAAATTCAAAAAATCTTCATTCATTCGTCCCAAGACAATAGCACCGTCTACCCTGCTGGAAGTTATATGTTGATAAAGCGCACTCTCGTCTTCATGATAAGAGAAGGTGTATCCGACAACATAGCCGTGAAGAGCAGCTTCGCTTTGGATTCCCATCATAATTTGGGAAAAGAAAGGGTCCCTGTAAGTATCCTTCTGGGAGGTGAGAATACAGGCTATGGTTTTGGTCAATGGTGGAAGAGCACTTTTATTGTTTTTAATAAGATTTCTGGCATCAGGATTAGGCACATATCCTAATTTTCTTATGATGCTCCATACCTTTTCCGAGGTTTTCCTGCTTGCAGGCTTGTTTTGATCATTATTTACGACACGTGATACCGTCGAGATGGACACACCGGCTTTTTCAGCAATGTCTTTGAGTGTTACAGCCATAATACTATCCCCTACCTATCTTTAAAATACTTATAATCCAAAATATTATGTAAATAATAATTATTTTATCATTTTTTCACATTAAATGATAGATGTTCTGAAAAAATAATAATAAATTTTACTTTTTTCCTCCAAACGTTTGGATAAAAAAGGGGCTTTGGTAAAAGGCGTAGAAGTATTATATATAAAAGCTGCATAAATCAAAAAAATCTCCAAATACCCTTAAGAAATCCAAATATAAGGAAAAGGAAGATCCAAATGAAGTATATTTTTGCAAACTTAAAGCGGTTTGATGTATCCAGAGATATGGGAGGAATATGCCCCGACAATGATCCGAAAGAATGGATGAATAAACTGATGTCTGAAACCGTTACTTTGGGACTGGGTAGAATTGATGGAATAAGAATTACCTATATGCTTCCGGAAGGTCTTGTAATAACAGCAATGGATGCATTAGGACAGTATGATGAAGAAGTAAAGGGAAATGTTTTCATAGGCTGCCAAGGGGTATTCAAAGATAATGTAAGGCCTGGCGGGAATTTTGGGGCGTTTACGACATTTAAGCCTGCTGCCGCTGTGAAAAAGATGGGAAGCTCCTGGACAATTATCGGGCATTCAGAGGAAAGAAGAGCCTTCTACGAGATAATAAACGAATATGACAATGAAAGCCGGAAAGCTCATGCAAGGGAAACCGCATCAAAAGTCATAAACGGTATTATCAATAAAGAAATCCTTTGTGCCCTTGAATCGAAGCTCAATGTGTTATTGTGTATAGGAGAAACAGCTGAGGAAATGGGAGAAGGCTCCATGGAAGAGAAAAAGGCAAGGGTGGAAAAAGTATTAAAGTCGCAGCTTTTTGACGGATTAAAGGGTATGAAAGAAAATCGGAGAGAATGTGAAATTGTAATAGCTTATGAACCGATATGGGCCATCGGTCCCGGCAAAGTTCCACCTGAGGTCGGATACATAGAATTTGTCGGCACATTTATTAAAAGCGTACTTAAGGACAATTTTGGGTTTGAGCTGCCCGTTGTATACGGCGGTGGATTAAAGGAAGAAAATGCATCTGAAATTGCTTCCCTTAAATCAATTGACGGCGGATTGGTAGGACTTACAAAGTTTACTCAGCCTATCGCATTTGAAACAAACGGCTTTAAAAGGATCATAGATGAATATATGAAGGGGAGGAGAGGTTAGCTTGAAGCATTTTCGCTGACTGTGGTGCATTTTTGTGTGAAAGTGTAAAAAGGAGGTTGATATATAAGAAATATTTTAAACAAATGAGAATACTTAAAACTAATTAATGGGAGGGATTATTTTATGAAAAAGTGGATGAGAATAGGTGCTCTATTGTTGGTATTGGTTATGATGCTTGGTGCTCTGAGTGCTTGCTCAAGTTCTGGAGGAAATGCTCCTGGACAGCCGGCAGCAGGAGAAGACAAACCAAAAGAAAAGGTTTCTTTAAAGATAAGTCATCATCCGTATTTGCATGCTTTACCGGGCTATTATGCCGAAGAAAACGGGTTGTATGATGAAGCTGGCTTTGATTACTCTGTTACCATGTATGCAGGCGGTCCGCCACAGAATGAAGCTCTTGCTTCAGACGCATGGGAAGTAGGAACAACCGGAACAGGCGGCGCTATTCTGGGAGCATTGGGGTATAATTTAAAGGTCATAGGCTTTACATCCAGTGATACTAATACTACAGATCTCTGGGTAAGGCCGGATCATCCCTTAGCCAAGACAGTGGGAGAAATTCCCCAGTTCCCCAAATTGCACGGTACGCCGGAGCAGTGGAAAGGCCTTACTGTTATTTGCCCAAGCGCTACATCTACTCATATGGTTCTCCTTACCGCGCTGGATGCATTAGGGCTCAAAGAATCAGATATAAAAATGGTTGATATGGCGGTAGCCCAAGGGTTCCCTGCATTTAAGGCAGGTCAGGGAGATATGGTTGCGCTATGGTCGCCATTTGGATTCCTCGCAGAAAAGGAAGGTTGGGTTAAAGTAGCATCAGCAGCAGATTTGAATGTTGTATTGCCATGCTTGATCGTTGCTAGTGAAAAAGCTGTTAAAGAAAGGCCTGAAGTAGTTCAGAAATGGCTGGAGAATTACTTGAAGGGTGCAGATGCATTAAGGGAAGACCCTGCTAAAGCAGCCGACCTGCTTTTCGCTTTTGAAAAGGAGAACGGTATCAAGCTTAGTGAAGAGGATGCCAAGCTTGAAATTCAATATCGCCCAATCCCTGAATTAGAGGAACAGAAGAAACTGTTTGACAAGAATGGAAAACAGCTTAGTGATGCGGAAAGCATACTGCTTACGTTTGTTGACTTCCTCGTAGCTCAAGGCAGACTCAAACCGGAAGATAAGCAAAAGCTTCTGGACAATAAATTTGTTGATGCCAGCTTCCTGGAAGCAATAAAATAGAGTATTAACAATACATGGATTGTTTGCCCGGCTTTTTCATCAGGAAAAGCCGGGCATGTAAAAAAGAAAGGGTGAAGCTGGTGGAGAATAATGATAACAAGATAGCCAATACAATGAGCTCCATCGAGGTAGAGAATCAAAACCGGAAGAAAGAAAGATTGAGGCTTACTGTCTTATCCATTTCAGGCATGATGATTTTTCTTGCATTGTGGCAGATATCGGTTGGTTTTGGCTGGATTCCCAAAAAGTTTCTGGCACCTCCAACTGAAGTATTAAAAAGCTTTGCCATAAAATTTTATGACACAAGGCCTGATGGTTCCACTTTGCTGGTTCATTTTATATCAAGCTTTTATATTGCTTTAGTCGGTTTTACTTCTGCTGTCGTTATAGGTACGCCGTTAGGGCTGCTGATGGGTTACTACAAAGTCTTTGACAAACTTGTAAAGCCGGTTTTTGAATTGATAAGACCGATACCTCCTATTGCATGGATTCCATTGTCGGTTCTTTGGCTTGGAATCGGTACTACTGCAAAAAGTTATATCATCTTTCTTGCAGCTTTTGTACCCTGTGTGATTAATTCATATACCGGTGTAAGACTGACTAATCCTGTCCTGATCAATGTGGCAAAGACCTGTGGAGCAAGCAAGTGGAAGATATTTATAAGGGTATGTGTACCCTCGGCACTCCCACTGGTTTTTACAGGAATAAGAATAGCACTGGGTAATGCCTGGTCAACCCTTGTTGCAGCAGAGCTTCTGGCATCCACAGCAGGGCTCGGATATATGATACAGCAAGGCCGGTCATTGGTGCGTCCTGATATTATCATCGTAGGTATGCTGACTATAGGGCTTACAGGGGCATTGATGGCATTTGCCGTTGGGAGTCTGGAGAATAAGGTTGTACCATGGAGGGTGAGAAAATGATTGAGAAAAAGACAGCCAAAGATATTATTTTTTCAATACTGCCGGTTGTTTCAATAGCTTTTCTTTTTGCTTTGTGGGTATATGTTTCAGGTAAAAATCCCGATTTTTTTCCTACACCTGCAATGACAATAGAAAGATTAAATGATTTGATCAAGTTTCCTGTAAGCAGAATATCGGTTTTCGGGCATATCTGGGCTAGCCTTCAAAGAGTTCTGATTGCTTTCGGAATAGCAATTATAACCGGTATATCATTAGGCCTGGCAATGGGTTGGAATAAATATGTCCATGCATTCCTTGGACCCATATTTGAGATTTTAAGGCCGATACCCCCAATAGCTTGGATTCCCTTGGTAATACTATGGTTTGGAGTGGGAGAGTTTCCTAAAATACTATTGGTTTTTATAGGTTCATTCATTCCAATCGTATTAAATACATTTACCGGAGTAAAGATGGTAGAACCTATTTACCTGAATGTTGGAAAAGTAATGAAGGCAAGTACGCTTCTTAAGCTGATGCATATTGTACTGCCGGCATCCGTACCCGCAATATTCGCGGGATTAAAAGCAGCTTTAAGCAGTGGCTGGATGGTCGTTGTCGCTGCAGAAATGATTGCAAGCCGGTCCGGGGTAGGGTTTTTAATAACCCGCGGAAGTGAGAGCTATGATATAGCGCTGATACTATGCGGTATGATTATCATAGGTATCGTAGGAGCAGTACTGTCGGTTATTTTAACTTATGTGGAAAGGTGGTTGTGTCCGTGGAGAGCAGAGCAAAAATAAAGCTAAGCCTGAAAAATATATCCAAATCCTTTTATTCCAGAAAAGAAACCTTCGAGGCAATAAATAACGTATCCATTGATGTCTATGACAATGAATTCCTCGTTTTGCTCGGACCCGGACAATGCGGGAAAACAGTTTTGCTCAATATTATTGCAGGACTTGAAACACCGACACAAGGAGAAGTCAAAGTAGAAGGACAAAAAAATGATGGCGCAAGCAGTGATGTAGGTCTTGTATTCCAGAAGACAGCCATATTTCCATGGAAAACCGTTATTGAAAATGTTGAATTTGGCCCGCTGGCAAAGGGCGTGCCCAAGTCGGAGCGTAGGGATAAGGCAAGATATTTTATTGAACTTGTAGGTTTAAAAGGATTCGAAAATGCATACCCCCACCAATTGTCCGGAGGGATGAAGCAAAGAGTCGGTATAGCAAGAGCATACTGCAATGACCCTGAGGTACTGTTGATGGATGAGCCTTTTGGCGCTCTGGATGCTCAAACCAGATACCAGATGGAAGATGAAGTATTAAGGATATGGGAAAAAGAAAAAAGGACAGTTATTTTTGTCACAAACAATATAGAAGAGGCTGTATACCTGGGTGATAGAATCGTACTTTTAAGCAGTTGTCCTGCCAAAGTGAAAGAAATATATACGCCTGACCTCCCCAGACCCAGAGATTATGTTGATGCTCTTTTCTTAGAATTGAGGGAGAAGATCAGTAACAACACAGATTTAGCGTTATAACCTAAAATGGACGATGGGGAGGAGATAAAACATGAATAATGAAAATGATGTAAAGGTTCAAGTGCGGAATTTGACAAAGCATTTTGGAGATCTGAAAGTTCTGGAAGATGTTTCCTTTGATATAAAGAAAGGTGAGTTTGTATGCATTGTAGGTCCTACAGGCTGTGGCAAAACAACCTTTCTGAATCTGCTTACAAAGCTGATTGAGCCAACTTCGGGAAAAATTCTGATTGATGGAGAACCTGCCGATCCGGAAAAACATAATCTGGCTTTTGTATTCCAAGAGCCTTCCGCTTTTCCATGGCTTACGGCAGAAGAAAACATAGGATTTGGACTGGATATAAAGAAAGCCGATGAGAAATACAAAAAAAGTCAGGTGGATAAGATCATCAGCCTATTGGGGCTGGAAAAATTCAGAAAGGCATATCCTCACGAAATGTCGGTGAGTATGGAGCAGAGGGTTGTAATAGGCCGTGCCTTTGCTATGAATCCTGATCTTTTGCTTATGGACGAACCATACGGTCAGATGGATATAAAAGTAAGGTATTATCTTGAGGATGAAGTCATCAAATTATGGAAAGAGATCGGAAGTACAGTTCTGTTTATAACACATAATCTTGAAGAAGCAGTGTATCTTGCTGAGCGGGTATTGGTTTTATCACAGAAACCGGCAACGATAAAAGCAGAATTCAAAGTGGATTTACCACGTCCACGTAGCTTCTCGGATCCGGAGTTTA
>Ga0209643_1000674_pt1 | contig 48940 bp, 44 predicted proteins | sample AutmiccBRH37_all_FD_187383 | JGI IMG/M metagenome (GOLD analysis project Ga0209643, IMG submission 187383) | Deep subsurface microbial communities from Mt. Terri, Switzerland - Autotrophic microbial communities BRH/37_all (SPAdes) (version 2) | ecosystem: Environmental > Aquatic > Deep...
CTTCAGACCCTCCGGACCCCTCCTCACGGACGACGCCCTGTCTGTTAGCTAGTGCTTCCGAATGGAATCGGCGCACAGAGGAACTTTAATCCTCCAATACAAATAGAACTGCCCGGCGCACAACAAGGTGCAGAATATACATCCTGCACCCCAACACTCAAACTATGCTTCTTTTACACCTTAAGAAGGAAATATTAGACTTCAGTTATGCTACATTCCAAATAAATTTGGCACAAACATGACCACTCTTGGTAGGTAAGTCAGAATCAAAGCAGCTATAACCATGGCTATTAACATGGGCATTAATGTTGGGACTATCTTTTCGACCGGGATATTAACTATCTTACTGGATACAAACAGAGATAGAGCAACCGGTGGTGTTACTTGTCCAAGACTTAAAACCATTGTCATAATCGCTCCGTAGAAGATTGGGTCTACGCCAAGTTTTGTGATAATCGGCAATACTATTGGCGCTAAAATCAGGATTGCTGGCCCTTGATTCATAAACATACCTGTCACTAAGAAAACAATGTTTAGCAGCAACAAAATCAAAAATGGATTACTGGAAATATTAAGAATACCTTTAGTGAGGATGACTGGAATTCCCTCATTTGTCATTAACCAACCAAAAAGAGTGGCTGCGGCTACGACTAACATGATAGTTGCCGTACTTTCCGCGACTGAATATCCAATGGCCGGAAGGTCTTTCAACTTAATTTCCCGATATACCAATCCGCCAATGATAAAAGCGTAAACTGATGCTATTACAGCAGCTTCCGTAGGAGTGAAGAACCCTCCGTAGATACCTCCTAATATAATGACTGGCATTAGTAAGGCTAACAAAGACTCTTTGAAGGCACTCCACAACTCTTTAACAGCTATCCGTCCTTCTCCTTTATAGCCGTTCTTTACCGAAGTATAGTAAGAGTAGCCCATTAGGACAAGACCTAAAATTACTCCAGGCATTACTCCCGCAGCAAAAAGTTTGGCGATTGAAGTATTCGTTGCTACTCCGTATAGAACCAGTGGAATGCTTGGAGGAATAAGTACTCCAAGAATTCCTGCACTTGCTAAAAGGGAAGCAGAAAAACGGGGATCGTAACCTTTCTTATTCATTTCAGGGATTGTAATTCCCCCAACTGCCGCTGTGGTAGCGGGAGCGGAGCCTGTCAAGGCACCAAAGAACATACTCGCAACGACGGAAACCATTGCTAACCCGCCGGGCAATGTTCCAACCAAAGCTGAAGCTAAACGAACGAGTCTTTGTCCCATACCACCCGTTTGCATAAGCGCACCAGCCAATATAAAAAACGGAATTGCTAGCAAAGAGTATGCATCGACTGCAGAGAACATTTTCTGAGGTACTATCATTAGAGGTACTCCGGAAATAGCCAACCCACCCATAGCCCCCAGGATTAATGCCACAGCTACAGGAACGCCAATAGCAAGACCCAATACAAAAATTATTAGTAACGCAGTTAACATACTTGTAAGCCTCCTGTATTTAAGTTGACATCCTTAATTATGCTGTTTGGCCACTCGACTCAGCATAATTTCAAAGATAAAAAATGCCATTATAAACCCACCAATAGGAATTGCCAAATAAGGTAGAGTCATTGGAATTCCCATTGCATCAGATTTTTGTGTCCAATTCTGGATTGACAGTTTAAGACCATACACAGTTATGAATATACTTAAACCCAAGAAGGCTGCATCAGCAATTAGTTGAATAATCTTCTTACCAGTCGGAGGCAGCTTATCTAACATTAATTCCATATTGATATGAGCTTTTTTTTTGACAGCAGCAGCACTGCCAAAAAATGTTAGCCACACGAATAAATAACGGGTTAATTCTTCAGACCAGGGTAGGGGCGTAGATAAAAGATAACGGGTAGCAACCTGTAGAAAGCCCGCGATTGTCATAACCAAGATTATGGCGAAAAGAAGAACTTTTATAGCACTAAATAACCAATCAGAAAACCTGCTTAACACTGTCAAACTTATGCACCTCCAGGTTTTATAAAACGCGACGAGGTTTTTACCCCGTCGCAAGCATATCTGGCCTAGTTAGAAACTAAAAGCTTATTTCTTATTGGGATCAGCATTACGGACAGCATCGACTAAGTCTTTACCGATTTTCGGCTCCCACTCGGTGTAGACAGAAGCAGTAGCTTTAATGAAGGGTTCGAAGTTAGCAACTTCATTGACTTTTACTCCCTTAGTCTCCATCTCTTGTTGATATTTAATGGACTCTTCACGAGCTAGCTTACGCTGAAATTTAGTCGCTTCATCGGCTGCTTCTAATACTGCTTTTTGAACATCAGCTGGAAGTTTGTTGTATTTGTCGAGATTCATAATAAGGGCCATTGGCACATACATGTGCTTAGTCAAAGAGAAATACTTTTGGTTAGCTTCGTAGAACTTGCCAGTCATGAAGTGAGCTTCTGCAGCTTCAGCTCCATCAACACTCCCTTGGGAAAGAGCTGTATAGAGTTCACCCCAGTCAGTTGTCATGGGCATTGCTCCAAGTGCCTTGAAAGTACCTACATACACTTGGTTAGGAAATACTCTTAGTTTTAAACCCTTGAGATCTTCAATAGTGTTAACAGGACGGTATTTATTGAAAACATCACGGAATCCGTTTTCTGCCCAACCTAGAACCTTAAAACCTTGCTTCTCAGCCAATATAGCCATATCTTTTCCAATTTTACCATCAAGCACTGCATCGACATGCTCATAGCTCTTAAATAAGAAGGGCATGTCCATAACGTAATATTGAGGAATAAAGGCTGCCAATTGAGTTGTACCACTTAATTCCATATCCCCAGTACCCGCTTTAACAGCCTCAACCCTTTCGCGTGTACCGCCTAGAGCACCACTAGCGAAAATCTCAACCTTAACTTGGTTATTTGTTTTCTGAGCAGCAAGTTCCGCAAACTTTTCTAATCCTTTCTGGAAGTGGTGACTGTCAGGCATCACGTGTCCAACTTTTAAGACGATTTGCTTTTTTTCGGTTTCAGGAGAACTAGATTGTGCTCCGCACCCTATAAGTCCTAATGACAATAATGAAACGGCTGCTAAGACTACAAATTTACGAAGATTTTTTTTCATTATTCTTCCCCCTACTTAATTTATATTTACAGGATCAATTTAGATGCTTAACCCAACTCTGTGTATAGCAAAGCCTGTCGCTTCCTTCAGAATCTCACTTTTTGTAAGTTTGCCTGAGAGCACCTCTACAAGTTCATCATAAATCAGGTCCCCGGCCGCTTCCAATGAAAGATCTCCTTCTAGAATCCCGGATAGATCGATATCAACAGTGTCCTCCATCAAACCATAAGAGGTGGCATTACCAGTCACTTTGATTGTAGGCATAATGGGATGAGCAATCGTATGCCCGCCACCGGTAGAGAAAACAAGAGCTTGGGCACCCGCCGCAGCAATGGCTGTAATGGATTCACTGCCATGTCCGGGGGTATACATGAGATAGACTCCTGGAGTTTTTCCTGGAGTTTCACCAAGACCAATAACATCTTGAATTAAAGCGAAACCGCTTTTCTTGGCACCTCCCAGCGACTTTTCCTCGATTGTGCTTAATCCGCCCAGTATATTATCTGCAGTAGGCTGAGAACCCCGTATATCTTCCCCTGTGGCTAAAATACGCTCCTCGTAACCGCGAATTTGATGCCAAATTCTGTCCGCTACATCTGCATTAACTGCTTTTGAAGCCAACCACTCCTCAGCCCCCATAAGTTCTGGCAGTTCGGCAAGAATAGACCTTCCCCCTGCTCGGATGATACGATCCGAGCAAAAACCTAAAGCCGGATTTGACGATAATCCCGATGTTGTATCCGAAGTTCCGCAGTTTAATCCGAAGAGAAACTCTGAAATCGAAACTTCTTCTCTTTTGCATGTAGAAATCTGGCGAGTTATTTCCATAGCTTTAAGAGTGCCTTCGGCAACTGCCTTTACTGCTCCACCGCTGTCCCTTATATTAACGGTAGCTACCAGTTTACCTGTTTTAGAAATTTCATGGCCAATATCGTCAACATTACAAAGGTCTTCTCTAAAGTGGTCAACTATAACTACTCCACCAACATTCGGATGTTTCCCCATGGAGCATAAAATCTCAAAGGTCTGCTTACTATCTGATTTTGTTTGGGCTCGACCCAAATGATGAGTTACCGGTACAGCACCTAAAATCGAGTTGGCTATTCTTTCGACAACACTATTGGCATAAATAGTCGCAGAGAGAATTAAAATATAATTTCGAACACCTACAGAGCCGTCCGGTCGAATGTATCCTCTAAAGTTCGCCATTTTGGACAACTCCCTTCTCCTTAACTAAGTCTCCTCGTCCACGGAAACTATCAATATTATGAACGTGAACGTGTTCGCCAATTTCGATATTTACTGTAGCTTTTCCAATCACTGTCCCATATTTTATGACTGCCTCCCCTGTTTTTATGGGACTGATGGCAAGCTTATGACCGTATGGAATATCAGACCTGACAGCGATTTGAAACTCTTTTTCTCCTACTGAAAACACAAGGGTCTCGCCAATTTCAACCCTTTTGCGGAGAATTGTGGCTACATTGTCCCTATCAGGATCAACTACCAAAGCCACTTTGAACGACAATTTACACTCCTCCTTTTGGATTGTTTTATTTATTCAAGAATGGAAGGTCGAATTTTCCAGCGAGTTCATTGAGTTCTTGAAGCAATCCATCATTGACAGGGATTCCATTCTTTTGGCGTTCCTCGGCAATGGACTGACGCCGTTCACCTGGAATCCGGATGGCATCGACTTCCTCAGCCCTCGGGATTTTTTTAATTTCCCCGATCATGTCACTCATTCTTTGAGTATAGTCCGCCACAGGCATGAGTCGAGAGATATCCAGCGCGAAAAAGCTATGTCCAATATTCACCGGATCAAGAGCATCATCATAAATCCATCCCACATTAGTTCCATAAGCAGAGCCGCTAATGATCCCTGACATGATTTCGACTGCCAATGCTAAAGCATAGCCTTTCGCCCCACCGACCGGTAAAACTGCACCTTGCAGCGCTGCTGTGGCATCCGTCGTCGGTTTTCCTTCCTTATCGATAGCCCATCCCTCAGGTATAGAACGACCTTCCTTCGCCGCGAGAATAATATTTCCACGGGCAACCGTTGAAGAAGACATATCGACGATAACCGGCTCTTCTCCATTGGGGAATCCATAGGAAATGGGATTAGTTCCAAAATAAGGACTTATCCCTCCCCATGGGGGAATACCACTGGGTGAATTCGTATAGGCTTGTCCAATCATTTGCTGATTGGCAGCCATTTTGCAATACGTCGAAGCCGCTCCAAAGTGATTGCTGTTTTTAACCGTGACGAAACCGATCCCGAACTCCTTAGCTAAGTCCATCGCCACTTCCATAGAGCGATAAGCAACCAGTTGACCCAGGCCGTTATCTCCATCCACACTGGCGACTGCACCGTTCATTTTCCTTTGAATCAATGGCTTGGGATTAATGCGCCCATTCATCAAGCGAGATAGATAAATAGGCAACCGACTGATTCCATGCGTATCAATCCCATCCAAGCTCGTATCCACAAGAACAGAGGAAACGATCTTTGCTTCATCCTCAGGGACCCTAGTCGCCATCAAGAGGGCTTGACAAAAGTCTTCCAGCGTTTGAGGAGAGTACCGTTGACTCATCTCATCCCTTCCCTTCCTTTCCCATATGTAGGTTTTATTGACTTGCTTTTCTAAGAATATGACTATCCATGAGAAAGGGGTTTAAGATTTAATAATTACTCCATTAAATCTTAAACCCCCAGAACTTAAACAGTGAGTATTTGAGCCACAGCGAATGAAATGGAAAGCATCATTTACGCGCTTGGGTATAAACGAGTCAGAACAAATTCTTTATGGTTCAAGGCTTCGGCATCCGTCAAGCGACCACGTGCAGTTTTGACGATACACTCCATCACTTTATCAGCTGCTTGTTCCATGTTGATTTCACGAGACAGTACCCCACTAATGTTCACATCGATATGCTCAGACATATTGGTGCATGTATTCGGATTAGCGGACATCTTGATCACGGGCTCGATGGGATTGCCAACGATATTACCTTGTCCTGTGATAAAGATGTGCAAGGTTGCGCCAGCAGCCATCATAACCGTGACGCACTCAGCTGCCGCTGAGGAACTATCCATGAAGTAGCGTCCCGGTACGGTCGGCTCTTCACAGGGAGCAAGTACTCCGATGATCGGGGTTTTTCCTGCTTTTGTGATATTGCCCAGTGCTTTTTCCTCGATCGTCGTTAAACCACCGGCAATATTACCTTGAGTCGGCTGAGTTCCCAAAAGATCAGCACCCTTGGACTCGATGAGATCCATATAGTCTTTATGAATCTTAAGAAATTGCTCTGAGAGTTCAGGAGTTGCGAAGTGTTTGGCAAGAATATGCTCAGCGCCCGTTGTTTCCGGAGTTTCACCAAAGATTACGGTGCCACCCATTTCAACTAAGCGATCTCCGACAACTCCCGCTGTTGGGTTACTAGCCAAGCCGGTAGTGGTATCAGACTCACCGCATTTGAAGCTGACGACCAGATCTTTGAGCTCACACTCTACTTTTTCTAAGGAAGTAGCATATTGGACGAACTCCTGAGCTTTACGGGAAGCTCTTTCGATCGTTTTCAGATCGCCATACCCTTCGATACCGAAATACGCTACAGGTTTACCCGTCTCAGCAATTCCATCAGCAATTAGCTTAGCCCAGTTTGGTTCGATTCCGATGATGACGACAGCTGCAACGTTCGGGTTGCGGCCAGCACCAATTAAGGTTTTGAAGTGCAACTCTAGATCAGCACCAAATTGAAGGCGTCCATAAGGATGGGGAATTGCCAATGTTCCGGCTATATTGTGTTCCACGGCTAAACAAGAAGCATTGGATAAATCATCCACTGGAATAATTAGTACATGATTGCGGATCCCGATACGACCATTATCTCTCTTATATCCTAAAATCTTAGTTTCCATAATCCCACCTCGCAGTTCTTAAGTTATGTGTGTGTACCCAATCACCGATTTGAACATCTGCGGTTGCGACTCCTATGTTCTCACCATATTTAAGGATAGTTTCACCCTTCTTAATCGCTTGGAGTGCGATTTTGTGACCGAGCGGAATAGTGTGGTTTGACTTCACGTGATATTCTTGACCGCTATGGAGTTCAACCCCTAGTACTTCTTCGCCAGTTTGAATGTCTTGGATAGCAACGCCTACGTAGTCGCCATCATTGTGAACTAAAAATTTGTGGCTGCTCATGATAACCCTCCTTGTTTAAGATTTAACCACTCCTCACGCATTATTCTCCCATTTCTTACTCCGATGCAACACGTGGTATGTGGTATGTGGTATGACCATGAGTAAATACTAACCCCTTGTTTCACTTTTGTCAACAGATAATAAAGAAAAAGATTTACTATTTCCAATCCATCCAATAGAAATAAGTAAATCTTTTTCTTGAGTATTTTCTAAACCTAATCCCAGTCCTCATGTGCGTGAGCCACAGATTGAATGGCTTCTCTAACATTCGCTAAGTGACTCAGCATTCTTTGACGCGCTAATTCCGGATTTCTTTGATTAATCGCTTCAACAATTGTTTCATGATCCAGAACGGATAAACGTTGCCGCCCTGGAACCTTTAGCGTTCTGGATCTAATTTCTCCGAGTAGATCTAACAGGTTAATCATCAGTCTCATCTGGACCCGATTACCTGCAGCCTCCGCAATCTTTAGATGAAATTCAGCATCAAGTAATGCGAGTTTTGACTCACCCGCATCCCCTAATTCTTTTCCTTTACGAACAATATGCTCGAGTTGCCGAAGATCCTGCTCATTCGCGTTCTGAGTACACCAAATCACGGCTTGGCTTTCTAAAACCTCCCGGACCTGAAATAGCTCTTCAATGGTCCCCTGGGAAATATGAAGAAGAGAAGCTAATCGAGAAACATCTTCCGCTCCATCCACTTCGTTAATATAAGCCCCCATACCATGCCGGATCGTAACGACACCTAACCCAACCAACATTTTTAGAGCGTCCCGAATCACTGTCCGACTCACAGAAAACATGGTGCACATTTCACGTTCAGGAGGCAACTTATCACCTGGCTTTAGTTCGCCGTTGTTAATTCCATGCATAATCTGATTTACAATGCCTTCGGATAGGTTACCATAAAATTTTACGGGTTCAAACATAAGTATCCACCGACCTTACTTTTAATACAATGGTATTATATCATACCGAGTCAACATGTTGTATGGTATTACAAAGTCTAGCTGACTACCTTCAAAAGGTAATCAGCTAGACTCTCTTGTCTCTAATTAGGCCTCGATTCCTCTTTTGCCTATTTTTTTAAACGAAGAAATTGATTCATGGGTAAAAAGTTGCTCCGTGAAAACTTCCAAGGCCTCGGAGATTTCGTGACTTTTCGACACTATTACGTAAAATGAACGACTAAGACGCTTGCCTTTAATTCTGATCGTCTTTAATTCCTTGGCATTTAACTCTTTTCTCACGATCCAACGTGAGACGAGAGCAATTCCTAAACCTGCTGTAACAGCCTGCTTGATGGCTTGACCACTACCAAAGATATAAGATTTTCGGACATTGATTCCCCATTCTTGGAAAAGCTTATCACTGAACGCACGAGTTCCGGAACCGCTCTCTCTGAGAATCCAGACTTGGTCTTGGAGAAGCTCTGTCGTAACAATGGGGAGCGTTGCCAAGGGATGTTGGTTTGGTACTAATAAAATAATTTCATCATCCAAAAATGGGCGGACAAAAATGTCCGGCTGATCGACTTCTCCTTCCACAAGGGCAATGTCTAAGTGATTAGCTTGAACTGCTTGAATTATCTCCCTCGTATTGGCGATAGACGTTTCAATCTCTACTCTCGGATAATGAGCCGCAAATTCAGCCACTGCAAAGGGCAAAAGATATTCTCCGATGGTATAGCTTGCTCCCACCTTCAAAGTCCCTGTAACTACATTTGAGATCTGCTTGATTTCCTGTTTAGCCTTATCCTGTAAATGCAAAATTTGTTTAGCATAACCATAGTATATCTCGCCTGATTTCGTAAGCTCCAAATGGTTTGACGAACTAATTACAAGCTTTGTATCAAGTTCTTCTTCCAAACTCCGGATTTGCATACTGACATCGGGATGGGATAGATAGAGTTCCTCAGCCGCCCGAGAGAAGTTCTTATGCTCGACTACGGTTACGAAGGTTTTTAAGGAATCGTTTTTCAAAACTTACACCTCTAGTTTCTAGATCTCTGAGTGATATATTTGTATAATGATACTTCTTTTCACACAATTTCACAATGTCCTACTCCTTACAATTTTCCCTTTTCTTTTGATAAATATCCGTTCAAGTCAGGGGATTAAATAAGCAACCATTAGAACATGGACGCTGTGAATGATGCTTGTTACCACTTAGCTCATGTATTATGATAGAAGTGCACTAAATCATTGAGATTTTCAGAAAAGAGGTGGACTAATGCCTAACATTTTAGTCATTGCCGTAGGAGGCGCTCTCGGAGCATTGTCCCGCTATGCCCTTGGGGTATGGATTTCGAATAAATGGGACCAGGGATTCCCGCTGCACACTTTTCTTATTAATATTACTGGCACCTTTCTCTTGGGCTTCTTGCATATTTTATTTATTGAGCGCTTAAACGTTAATCCTCTTTGGCGACTAGGAATCGGTGTCGGTTTCTTAGGTGCTTTTACAACCTTCTCCACCTTTGGCTATGAGGTCATTGCTTTGCTTGAAGGCGGGAGCTTCATGACGGCAGGATTATATACCTTACTAAGCATCGTAGTAGGGTTTACCGGCGTGGCTTTAGGAGTAGGTTTGGCGCGCTTAATCTAAGCTCCGAAATCAATTTCATAGCCTTCCCCGCATCATTAAAGCAAAAATCCACCCCTGTGTACTCTTTAACAAGATCACTGACTGGATACCCACCAACGACTACCAAAACCTTACTTCGCAAACCAGTTTCTTGAAGAAGATCAACTACTTTCTTGATTGAGCCTACGCAAAACGACAATAGAACACTAATTCCTAAAATAGGAGCCCCGGTTTCATTGACAGCCTCAACAAATTTTTCTGGTGGAACATCGACCCCCAAATCATAAACCTGAAAACCAGAGGATCGCAAAAGGTAAACCATGATGTTCTTGCCAAGATCATGGATATCACCTTCTACGGTTTCTATAATTATTTTAGACCCTTTTTCCTGCACATTAATTGGAAAGTAAGGTTCAAGTATCCTCATGACATCTCTAAAAATACCCTCTGACATTATCAAGTCGGACAAGAAGTATATCTCTTCATAATATCGTTTCCCTACTATCTCTACTCCTTTTTTACAGCATTCCACGATTTCCACTGGGGTAAATCCAGCTTGAATTCTTTCTTCAACTAGCTTAAGGGTTTTCTCTTCATCTAGGTCAGCCATGGCAATTATCAGTTCGTCTTCCAAATGAAGTCACCCCCAGTTTCCTCTTGATTATGCCACCCATCATAAGCAGTCATTTTATATCGATCACCACGATAAATAGACTTACCCCACCCCACCGGTTTCATGTTAGTGTCATAGATCGTCTGCTCGATCACAAATACTGGGACATCCGGATTAATACCGATGACGTTATAACCGTCCCCTTTGAGAAGCATCACGACAATATTTTTACCAAGGTCGTGAACATCCCCACGTACAGTTCCGATCACAATATTTCCTTTGTACTCACTATGTTCCCCTCTAAGATGGGGCTCAAGAATCCTCATGGCACTTGACATAGCCTCACCACACATTATAAGTTCACTTAAAAAATAATCTCCGGTCTCAAAGCGAACCCCAACTTCCTGCATGCCCTCTTGCAACTTCTGAACAATTACTAACGGGGCCATTCCTGCCTCAAGGTGCTCCTCGACAAGCTCTCGCACTTTATCATCTTCTAACTCTGCAAGTGCACTCGATAGTGAATCTGTTAATTTAGCCATACATACCAACCCTCCAGTTAGGATTATTATTTAAAGATCAGTTAGCCCTTTGAGAGCTTAGCGTTGAACCCACCACCAGAGATAAACGTAAGCAGCAGCATCAAGTTTTTCCCATTCGTTTTTGAGTATTTCCGCATTCCCTGCGATTTGTCCATATTCTTTAACTTTATCCTGCCATGGAACACAAACACCTGGAGGCATACCTCTTAATTCTTCACTTTCGGGTTTTTCCGTCGTCATCTAGCTTACCTCCCCTGTACTTAATCCAATTTGCAATTTCTAATAAACTCCATATTCCCTTGCTGCCTCAATGAGGGCGAAGATATTTTCTACTTTGGCATCCGATTGGATAACCCCAGCAGAATCGATGATAAACCCGCCGTCCCCAGCATATTGTTCAAGCAATCGTTTAACATAATCGCGTACGTCTTGCATAATAGCTATCTGCTTTCAAACTAACACCCTTCATTCTAAGTAACGCTACTATTGCGATGAGCAATGAACAATGCACACTTCAATCGCCAGTATTTCTTACACCCTCCTTATTTAAATATTCTGAAACTTATTCTTATATCACACAATAGCATAACCATTTATGATTCACACTCCTAGAATTCAGTTGGAAATCAAGCAATTATTCAACCGATTCCGATAGTATTAAAACAAATGTATGAACTTAAAAAAACAAGTCTCCGGACCACTGAGTTCCGGAGACTTATAATCAAGTAATTGAACGCCTATTCCACTCGTGGTTCTTTTGTTAATGCCTCAGAACATGGTATTATTGTTGGCCGATGTTTCCGGAATTTCTTGAATAGTATCCCAGTGTTCATCGATTTTTCCATCTTCTAACCTGAATATTTCGATAATTGCCCGACCTCGCGTATTTGGTGCACGAAGTGAATGAACATGTAGAATTACAAAATCACCGTCTGCAAAAATTTGTTTAATCTCGCTGCGCGCTTCAGGATGATTTGTTTTAAGGAATTCGATAAATGCCTTCAATCCTTCTGGTCTATCAGCGACAAGCGGGTTGTGTTGCTTATATCGCGCACCTATATATTTCTTAGCCGCTTCATAATCTTTTTTGTTAATGATTAAATCGTAAAACTCCCTTGCGATTTCCTTATTTCGCTCAGTTACAGTACTCATCCAATACCTCCTTGTAAGATAAATATAGGGTTCAGGCCTTAAAACGAACCCGAACGGTCCTTGATAATTGACTGACACGTGCACTACAACCCTAACGCCTAAAGATTGCAAAGTCTCTTTTATCCCCAGAGAGTTACCTCAGATTAAAGAGAGTTTGCTTGGCTAGGTGGTTTTCGTTATACAATAAAAGGAAGCAAAGAGACATTCCTGCCTCAGTCACTTCCCATTTTATTGGCCTTTTATTTAATGAGTAAATTCGGTAAAAACGTTGCAACTTCAGGCACGACCATGAGTAAGACAATAAGCGCAATTATTGCATATAAAAACGGCCATATACCTTTGAAAATTTTCTCCAGCGGAACGTCTGGTGCAATTCCTTTAATAACGTATACGTTTATCCCCACTGGCGGAGTAATGACCCCAGCGCCCGCTACTAATACTATAATGACCCCAAACCAAATGGGATCGTATCCCAGGGTGTTGACGACCGTAGGGTAAAAAATGGGCACGGTTAACAAGATTAATGCTAAAGCATCCATAACAAATCCCATTATTACGTAAATCAATAATATAAGGCTCATGACAACAAATGGCGGTAACGGTAAACCTTCTATCCAAGTACCTAATTCAAAGGGCAGTCGGGTAATGGCTATAAAGCGACCAAATACATTGGCGCCTGCTATGAGAAACATAATCATCGCTATGGTATTTAACGTGTCATACAGCGAACTTTTCAGGGCCGCCCAACTTAATTGTTTAGTAACTACAGTAATCACAAGAACGCCTGCGGCTCCTACAGCCCCTGCCTCAGTCGGTGTGAACCAACCGACGAAGAGTCCTCCCAGAGAAACAACAAAAACGATTACAACTTCCAAAAGCCCACCATGTTTGAACGCTTCCATTCTTTCTTTCCAAGTTGCCTTCTCGGCAAGAGGAGCAAGGTCAGGATTCCTCCGCGTTATAAAATATATTACTCCAATATACATAAGGGTGAGAAGAATGCCGGGTATTATCCCGGATATAAACAGAGACCCAATGGAATTTTCGGTAATTACACCATAGACGATAAAGATAGTGCTGGGTGGGATCAATACCCCAAGAATTCCACCAGCTGCGACACTTGCTGTTGCCAGAGAAACATCATAACCATGTTTTCTCATTTCAGGTATGGCTATCGAACCAATGGTAGCGGAAGTAGCTATACTGGACCCGGAAATGGCTCCAAAAATCGCTGATGTTGCCTGAGCAGCAATAGCTAATCCACCGGGAAGATGCCCTATTGCCTTATATGCAAAAGTAAACAATCTGCCGCCTATACCCGAATAAAAAGCTAAAAAGCCCATCCAAGTAAACAACGGAATAACACTTAAAGAGTAAGAAGAAAAAGTGCCATATAACTCTGTGGCAACTACTTTAAAGGCAACATTAGGCGCATTAATAAAACCGATACCAAAAATGCCGGTGATCAACATAGCATAGGCAATAGGCATACGCATTGCAATAAAAAGAAAAAACAACAAAAAGCCAAGGAGCCCTATCATCATAGGATCCATATTATTGGTCACCTTCTTTAACAAAAGAATTCAAGACCTTGCCAAAAACCACCAGGGTAAGCATACCGACCCCCACGGCAATTATTAAGATAAATGGGGCATATGGAATTAAAATCGTAGTAGTGACCTCCTGATTCCGACGCATCATATCAGCACGCTCCACCAAATACCACGTAGCTATTACAAGAGAAACAATGACAATGGATCCGGTTATGAAATCTATAATTTTTTGCACTTTTTTAGGAAAACGTTCTACGAGTAAACCTACTGAAACATGCCCACCCTTAACAGCACAATAGGCCAGTGATAGAGAAATGGCAACCGGCGTCAATATGACCACCAAATCATAAACGCCCATAATGGTCGCATCAAAAGGTCTCAAAATAACATTGACTATCACCAGTAGCACAATTAAAGCTAGAACGATTGCGGCTAAATATAGCAGCCAGTAGCTAATCATATTGATCAATTTGTTATAACTTTTAATCACCTTTCAACATCCCTTTTCAAATAATAATACAGCTGAGCTACGGGAGATATAAAGCCAGGGCGGAGTTTGCAACTATAACCTAGCCTCCACCCTGGTTTCAAAAATTATAACCTATTAACTCTATTTCACTGTGCTAATTTTATTTATAGAATTCACTATTATATTTCTTGGTTAATTCTGATATTTTACCCATGACCGCTTTCCCGTCAATGCTTTTCTTGTTCAATACCTCAGCATACTGGCCCTGTAACGGCTTGAGTTTCTCATTCCAACGTGCACTTTCTTCAGCAGAGAGCGTAATCAATTGATTGCCCTTGGTAACGGCAAAATCAAGACCGAGTTGATTTTCTCCCTTTGCTCCATCTTTTCCATCCCACATTGTTGAAGCAGTCGCAAATACTTCCTCGTTCACTTTAGTAATAGCATCTTGAATCTCTTTGGGGAAGGAATCCCATACCTTTTTATTCATAGTGGCATAATGAACAGTATTATACAACATATCGACGCCCGAGGTGACGTACCTCTATACCTTTCACTGCAGCTAGGAGCGATACCCCCGCCCATTGAACCTGCGCCCAAAACACCGATTTTTAATGTCATTGTAATCCCCTCCATCTAATTTGTTATTTTAGTATTGTTAATTATGTCTCGCGATCCATTCGCTCAACCCATTCCAACTTTCCTGAAATATCTCGTGAGGCATGAGTTTTACGTTATTGATCACCGGCTTAAAATCCATCAGACGCAAAACATCATGTTCCAAGTCTATCCCTGGAGCAATTTCCAGCAACTCGAGACCGCTATCCGTCAATTCAAAGACAGCCCGTTCAGTCACATAGATCACCTGTTGCCGGATACTTCTTGAATAATCACCGCTAAAGGTGATTTGTTCCACAGCTTCAATAAACTTTTTCATAGTCCCTTCCCGTTTGATGTTAAGTTTGCCGCCCAGAACTTCAACCTCTAAACCGTTAGCCGTAAACGTCCCACAAAACACCACACGCTTCGCGCTTTGTGTGATATTAATAAATCCACCGGGCCCCGCTACCTTATTATGAAATTTACTGACGTTAACATTTCCTTTTTTATCCGTTTGGGCAAGTCCCAAGAAGGCCACATCGATGCCGCCACCATCGTAGAAATCAAATTGGTAAGGCTGCTCCAGAATCGCTTCTGGATTGATGGCATTGGCAAAATCAAGTCCCGAAGCCAGCACCCCGCCAATGCCGCCGCCCTCGCTCGTTAGGGTAATCTTGTCGAAAACCTTTTCTTCTGCAGCGACGGCGGATATGCCTTCCGGCATGCCAATACCAATATTGACGATGTCATGATCTCTCAATTCAATGGCCGCTCTCCTGCAAATGATCTTACGTTCGCTCAATGACATAGCGGGAATGGATTCCACCGGGATTTTTAAGTCGCCGCAAAAAACGGGATTAAAATAGGTTCCTTGGGTTTGATAACTATTTTCTGGCTTGGCCACATACACATAATCCACCATGATTCCCGGCACACGAACTTTTTTGGGATGCAAGGTGCCAGCCTTAGCCACGTATTCAACCTGAGCGATGACAATACCCCCGCAAGCTTTGGCCGCTTGGGCCACGGACAGGGTTTCAACAAGGATGCCATCCTTTTCGATGGAGATATTTCCATGCTCATCGGCTGTTGTCCCCCGGATGATGGCTATATCGACCTTAGGTGTTTTGTAACGCAACCATTCCTCGTTGTCGATGACCATGACTTCCACCAGATCTTCCTTGGTCTTGGTCAGAGCGTTGATTTTTCCGCCTTCCAGTCGGGGATCGACAAAAGTTCCTAAGCCTACCTTGGTAATGACGCCGGGGCGCCGCCCGGCAATTTCCCGGGGCATAATGGCCAGTACGCCTTGAGGTAAGCTGTACCCTTCAATGTCATTCGACATCAGCATTTTACCGATTTCCGGTCCGCTAGCGCCAAAGTGACCGCAGACAATTCGCTTAACCAAGCCTTTGTGGGCAAAATGAGCGATGCCTTTGTTATTGCTATTTCCGGTTCCGGTGGAGTGATAGATGGTTAAATCCCTCGGATTGCCGGTTTCTAGAAAACTCTTTTCGATTTCGATAGCGATCTCTTCGGCAAATCCAGCGAGCCCAAAACCACACGTATAGATGGTTGTCCCTTTAGAAATCAGCTCAGAAATCTCGTTGGACTTGATAAACTTTTTCATATATATAATCATTCCTTTAGCTTCGCTCAAGGCACAAAACGTAATGAAATACGTTGGCTTTTAACGGATTTTTTATTATTCTAAACTCCTAGGGATAACAATTAACTACAAATCACGCGGAGGTGAGTGGGCTGCTCCAACATGGAGTGACCGCATGTATATATGTGTAGATTGTCTTTCCGTGAGTAGACAAGGCCGTCACCGACCTTGCCCCCCTCTTTGAACTGTACGTGCGCAATTAACGCATACGGCTCTCCAACAACTTTACAAATAGTTTGCAGTTAGGTTTACGTAAATCTTTGGTTTCACTATCGGGAAAGTTTTCATCAATCCGTCTCGAAATGCATCCCCGTATAGCTTTTCCTTTGGATTCTACGATTCAACCACTTGAACAATAGATTGACAACCATAAATTGGAATACTGCAATGCCTTTAAAATTATCTGTGACTCCGTAGTAGTGATAGTGCCCGAGCAGTGATTGATTTACTCTGTCAATTATGTCTTTAACAGCCCAATCCCGATGCTCTTTTAGCCACAGATTTAGCATTCTCAATTTTGCTGTAGTCTTCTTGCGACACGATTTCACCTTGACACGGAAGAATTTCTTCTTTGTATCCATGCTGCAAAAGAAAGTGAAACCTAGAAAATCAAACGTTTCGGGTTTTCCCTCGCCTCGCGCAGCTCGGTTCTTTACTGCAACTCTGCCGAATTCCAATAAGCATGTCTTTTCATCTGCTAATTTAAGACCGAACTTCGCAAATCGAATCGGCAGTTCCTGATAGAACTTTTCTGCATCCTCTTTGTATTGGAAGCAGCATACAAAATCATCGCAGTAGCGGATAATGTATGCGTCACCGCGACACTCGCTCTTCACCTTTATGGCAAACCACGTGTCAAGAACATAGTGCAGATAGATATTTGCATAAGTGGGCGAAGAAGCCGACCCCTGTGGGCTACCGACCTCATGTTCCAGCACCTTTCCCCCGTCTAACACATCCGCTTTCAGCATCTTCCTGATAAGGTCGATAAACTTCCTGTCGGCTATGTCATGTTCGAGAAATCGAATCATCACTCATGGTCGATGGTGTCAAAGAATGACCGAATATCAGCCTCGACTACATACCTGACGTTCTTGCGGATACATCCTATCAACTTTTTACCGCCTGATGACAGTTCTTTCCCGGTCGAAATCCATAGGAGAATTCATAGAACTTCGGCTCATATATTGCGGATAGAATTTCGGCAACACGGTTTTCCACCAACTTGTCCTCGTAGCAAGAGATTCCCAAGGGCCTCTTGTTGCTACCACCTGGTGGCATTTGACCGGCAAAGGCTTCGTTGATTTGGTAAACGTCGATTTGCTCTTTCGTCAGGCCTGTCTTTTTAAGGAGCTTTTCGATCGCATAGACTGGACCAAGGCCCATGACGTTAGGGTCGAGGCCGGCTACCGCATAATCGACAATCTCAGCTAGGGGTTCGATTTGCAGTTCCTTCGCCTTTTCTTCACTCATCAGGACCAACGCAGCTCCGCAATCATTTAAGCCTGAGGCATTGCCCGCTGTCACGGTGCCTTCCTTGTCGAATACAGGCTTCATCTGCGCCAGGCCTTCCATGGTGGTATCAGGCTTAAGGTGTTCGTCTCTCTCAATCAGCGTCACCTTGCCTTTTCTATCCTTTAATTCTACGGGAACGATCTCGCGCTGGTAACGGTCTCTTTCCATAGCTGCTTTGGCTTTCATCTGGCTGTCAAAGGCAAACTGGTCGGAATCCTCTCTGGGTATCCCGCACTGCCTGACAACGTTTTCCGCAGTATTGCCCATATGCATCTTGGGGTATTGAGGATAAGGCTGTGCTTTGTAATGATAAGTGGTGTTGGCATCAGTTTATTTAATAAGAATTTGCAGTTAGTGTGATCACACCAATATTTGTTGCAATCCCCATGCCAAACTATTCAATGCTCAGTAATATTTTCTATTTTTTCCATAGCAACCATTTATCTAGTAAAAAGGGGCTTGTGAAAATTTAACTGGATAATCCTTCGAAAATTCATTCGATTCTAGCATCGATACAAATTAAAAAGTCGCAAAATGTAGACAAATACTGTCGACTATTTGCGACTTGTCTATTTTTTGCGACGTAATTGTCAAAAACTCGGCACATAGAAATGCCCATTTAGAACTGGGATAATAACCTCAAGACTAATTGAGGAGGAATTATCCCAGGACCAGACGTCAGCTGGTAAGCGCTTACCGTGCTTCCGGCCAAACGGCTGCTGCATGGTGCTCAGAAAACAACCTAAGCATCAATACACTCCGATACTGGTTGACCAAGTGCAACCGCGAAGACAAAGCTGACCTTAAACAAGAAACCTTTATTGAGTTGAAGCAAACGTCCGTCAAGGAAGTTCCGATCATTGTTAAGATCGGACCGATTTCCATCGAGCTGTATTCGGTCTTTCAAGCTGCGACTCTTCGTGAGGTCATTGCTGCTATTCGTCCCTTATGAGCTTGAACGCTGCCGGTCTCAGAATATTTCTTTCCTGCAAACCCTGCGATATGCGAAAAAGCATTGAAGGTCTTTCTACATTGGTCCAGACACAGTTACAGTTGGATCCTTTCGAAAACTGTTTTTACGTGTTCTGTAACCGAGCCTGTGACAAGTGTAAAATCCTTCATTGGTCCAATAATGGTTGGTGGTTGTACTACCGCAAATTGGGCAGTGGCGTCTTTCGCTGAGGGTCTTATTCCTGTAGCCCACATCAGACCGATTGCGGTTGGGATTGTAAGGCATCTCAACCCATCAGGGAATCCTGGGTATTATGCGTTTGTTGAAGTGCTTTCCGGTTGTAAAGTGATAGTATGCATGAAGAGCAGCTTGTATTGTCCTAAGAGTTGAAGTTAGAGGTAAGCCCGCCGTATATTCTACAATTAGCTTTCTTAGTTGCTCTTCATCGGAAAGAAGGTACGTTGAGTTGAGGGAGTTGAGAAAGCAGGATACCCGACTTGTATAGACTTCAAGAACCCGTTTGGTATAATTGTTTGTCATAAGGTGACTCTCAAAGTCTGACAAACTTGATGTTTCGTACTCTTTACGGCTCATATTATCTACTCCTTTTTGCTTTATATAGTATCAAAAAAGGATGATAGATGTTATGTGCCGAATATCTGAACAAAACCTACCAGAACAGACTCCTTAACCCTGATTCAGCACATAACCAAACTCGGCACATAATTGCGGAACAGATGCCGAATACAGATTTCAACCAATCCCCGGAACTGATTGAAAAGTTTGTTCCTTGGTCGAAAGAGCTACCAGCTAACTGCATCAAAACTAAAAAATAGAACTCATGTCCAACCTTAGGGTTGGGCTTTTTCTTTGCTTACGTGCGTAGGATTTGGCAATTACGTTTGTTTTGCTTTTTTCTGATTGTTTAGAATTTAATGGTTAGCTTTCTTTTTCACCTATCCTTTCAATATTCAGGCTCTGCATTTTTCGATAAAGCATGCTACGGTGAAGTCCCAACCGCTCCGCTGCACCGAGGACTTTCCATTCACATTCCTCCAGCACCTTGAGGATATATTCCTTTTCCACCTTTTTTAGCAGTGATTTTAAATCTCCGTGATGATCCTGGGCAACCGATAGGTGGGGTGCTTTATCTATCTCCGAATCCGGGTATCGCGCATCTATTGGATCGTTAAGCTCTAGTTCTCCTGCAGACAAGGTGACGACCATTCGTTCGATCATATTTTTTAGTTCTCTAATATTGCCCGGCCAGTTGTAGTTCAAGAATTTATCCATAAGACCTTGCTGTAAGACGGCATCCGTCCCATACTTGTTGTTAAATGATGCTAAAAAAAGGCCAGCCAGGGCCACAATATCCTCTTTGCGCTCCCTAAGTGGCGGAATTCGCACCGTTAAAACATTGAGTCGATAATACAGGTCGGCACGGAAGGTTCCCTGCAAAACTTTCTTCTCCAAATCCTTATTGGTAGCTGCGATGAGCCTCACATCCGTCGTGAGGATGGTCGTTCCCCCTATGCGGTTATATTGCTTATTTTCTAATACCCTTAAGAACTTGGACTGTATATCTAAAGGCATTTCTCCTATTTCATCCAGTAAAAGTGTTCCACGTTCGGCCATTTCAAAAAAGCCCGGCTTGCCTTTTTGCAACGCTCCGGAGAAGGCCCCCTTATCGTAGCCAAAAAACTCGGATTCCATCAGCTCTTTAGGGACCGCTGCGCAGTTCACCGGTATAAACGGCTCATTGGATCGGTTGCTGTTTTCATGAATAACCCGGGATAAGACCTCTTTTCCGGTTCCCGATTCACCCAGCAAAAGCACCGTGGTGTTCGTTCTGCCTGCGATAGCTAGGTAGGCCAAAATTTTTTTCATCTGTGGACTCTCAGCGATAATCTTCGAATCCGAATTAAGAGAACTGATATACTTGAGTGTCGAGAGATATTTGGTCGCATTGGCCCGTTCTTTTTTCAACTCAGCAGCGTATTTATCGATCATGCTTTCAGCCTGAACATTGGTGATGGTCATGATGACGTTGTTATTTTCGTCAAAAATCGGGTTAGATGTGGATACCACAATATTTTGGCTTTTCGTATGAACCAAACCGGTTTCTTGTTTTTTGCTTTCGATACTCCTCATTATGATTGATCGGTCGTAGACCCCATTTTTAACCAAATCAGAGGCATTCATGCCCACTAATTCTTTATGAGGCACACCCATGTATACGCTTGCTGATTGATTGACGAATAAAAATTTTGCGTGATTATCTGTAACGATAATACCATCATGGGAAACGTCAAAAACCTTAATCAGTTGCTCAAAAGAAATCAATGATTCTCTATTCATGGTAAAACCTAAGCCTCCTTTCTCTCATTATTTTTCTTTTATAATACTATCATTAATATGTGCTAAAAAAAATCTAAGGTCGCAAAATTCAAACTACGCGTCGGGCGTTCACTGGATGCTAACTAACCGAATAAAATAAAGGCAATTGCTCTAATAAATCACTAATACGAGTTGACTATATTGTTCCCGTGAGGGCGCTAGTTCCTGCCATATGTCTTTAGCTCTACCCGATGGCCGCAACCTAGACAACCTTAATTTAGCCCCATATAAATTCGCAAGAGAAAGCATTTGATCTAAGCCTGGAATTGTATGTTTAGTTACAACACAATTAAGAGCTGTTATAACCCTTTTTTCACAAAGTAAACGAATTGCTTCAACTGCTTGCTGATACGTCCCTGCTCCTCGAATAGAATCGTTGACTGGTGCCACCCATCCATCTAAACTAACCTGAACCCTTAAGTCGCGTTGGCTGATTTCTTCAGCCATCTTACTTCCGATCAGGGTTCCGTTGGTACTAAATTGAGCATAGACTCCTTTTTCATGGGCATAATCCATAATTTCCAAAAAGTTAGGATGGAGAAGAGGCTCTCCTCCCCCAACATTAATATAAAAAACCTTCATTTCCGCTAAATCGTTAATGAACTTTTTCATCTCCCAATAAATATATATTTTAAAAACCCCGGCAACCTAGTATCACTGGATTCTAGGCCACCGGGGTTTTAGGGGATGAAGTATATTATGGGCTTTATGCAGTTGGACAGCTCTTTCTTAGCATCAAAATCCAGTTACCTTGCATCACCGCTTCGTTCTTTTGGTTACTGACTTCTAAGGAGACCTTAATAATTCCCCGCTCTACATTCTTGCTTTCTTTCTTTTCTGTTACGATCAAAACCGCACGAATGGTATCTCCAAAACGTACTGCCCCGACAAAACGTGAAGTCATTTCAAGCACTGCAATGGTCGTTCCTAAGAAAACACCAAGTTGATTGGCCAGTCCAGTTGCAATCGATTGAATTAAGACTCCATGGGCGATTCGACCACCAAATGGGGTATTTTCCTTCGCCCATTCTTCATCCGTATGCAAGGGGTTATAATCTCCGGAAATTCCGGCGAAGCTAACGACATCCGCCTCAGAAATTGTACGTGAGACCGTATGAAATTCATCGCCTACATTTATCTCGTCAAAGGTTAGTCCTGTTACTTTGAAGATCATCTTTAATCCCTCTTTCCCTGTTTCCTTGAAAATCAGTAGTTTGACACAAGCAAAATCTTCTTAAGTGCTTATAATAATAAATTTCCCATACAACCTTGGTGCCGCAAAGCGGCATGGGGGGCTGACTGTATAAAAAAACAAGTCTCCGGACCACTGAGTTCCGGAGACTTGTTAAGTAATTGAACGCCCGCCCATTAAACCCTGCAAATGCCATCATTTGTTGTTCGCCACCACTTAACGTTCTCACGAGCTACTTTTCTCTTTCCTTTTAACTTGGAGAAAAACTGATAAACCTAGTGTTAATGCCTCAGAACATACTATTATTGTTGGCCGATGTTTCCGGAATTTCTTGAATAGTATCCCAGTGTTCATCGATTTTTCCATCTTCTAATCTGAATATTTCGATAATTGCCCGACCTCGGGTATTTGGTGCACGAAGTGAATGAACATGTAGAATTACAAAATCACTGTCTGCAAAAATTTGTTTAATCTCGCTGCGCGCTTCAGGGTGATTTGTTTTAAGGAATTCGATAAATGCCTTCAATCCTTCTGGTCTATCAGCGACAAGCGGGTTGTGTTGCTTATATCGCGCACCTACATATTTCTTAGCCGCTTCATAATCCTTTTTGTTAATGATTAAATCGTAAAAATCCTTTACAATTTCTTTATTTTGCTCAGTTACAGTACTCATCAAAAATCATCCTCCTTGTAAGATAAACATGGGTCCAGGCCTTTAGTACTAACCAGAACGTTCCGGTGGGTCTCCTAATATCGTGCTCTAATCACTTCTTAAAGAATCCCATTGACACGTGCACTAGAACCCTAACCATTGAAGACTACAAAGTCTCTTTTACTCCAGAGAGTAACCTCAGATATAAGAGAGTTTGCTTGACTAGGTGGTTTTCGTTATACAAGAAAGGGAAGCAAGGAGACGTCCCTGCCTCAGTCACTTCCCGTTTTATTGGCCTTTTTATTTTCTCATTAAATCCGGTAAAAACGTTGCAATTTCAGGCACGAACATGAGTAAGACAATAAGCGCAACAATCGCGTATAAAAATGGCCATATCCCTTTGAAAATTTTCTCCAGCGGAACGTCTGGTGCAATTCCTTTAATAACGTATACGTTTATCCCTACTGGCGGAGTTATGACCCCAGCGCCCGCTACTAAAACGATCATGACCCCAAACCAAATGGGATCGTATCCCAGGGTGTTCACGACTGTAGGGTAAAAAATGGGCACGGTTAACAAGATTAATGCTAAAGCATCCATAACAAATCCCAATACTACGTAAATCAATAATATAAGGCACATGACAACAAATGGCGGTAAGGGTAAACCTTCTATCCACATGCCTAATTCAAACGGCAGTCGAGTAATGGCTATAAAGCGACCAAATACATTGGCGCCTGCTATGAGAAACATAATCATCGCTGTGGTATTTAATGTGTCATATAGCGATTTTTTCAGGCCCGCCCAATTTAATTGTTTAGTAACGACAGTAATCACAAGAACGCCAGCGGCTCCTACAGCCCCTGCCTCAGTCGGTGTGAACCAACCGGCGAATAGTCCTCCCAGAGAAAGAACAAAAACAATAAAAACTTCTAAAAGCCCACCATTTTTGAACGCGAACATTTTCTCTTTCCAAGTTGCCTTCTCGCCACGAGGAGCAAGGTCAGGATTCCTCCGCGTCATAAAATATATTACTCCTATATAAAAAAGCGTGAGAAGAATGCCGGGTATTATCCCGGATATAAACAGATCCCCGATCGAATTTTCGGTAATCACACCATAGATGATAAAGATAGTGCTGGGTGGGATCAATACCCCAAGAATTCCACCAGCTGCGACACTTGCTGTTGCCAGAGAAACATCATACCCACGTTTTCGCATTTCAGGTATGGCTATCGAACCAATGGTTGCGGAAGTAGCTATACTTGACCCCGAAATGGCTCCAAAAATCGCTGCTGTTGCTTGAGCAGCAATAGCTAATCCACCGGGAAGATGCCCCATTGCCTTATATGCAAAAGTGAACAATCTGCCGCCGATACCCGAATAAAAAGCTAAAAAACCCATCCAAGTAAACAACGGAATAACACTTAAAGAGTAAGAAGAAAATGTGCCATACAATTCTGTGGCAACTACTTTAAAGGCAACATTAGGCGCATTAATAAGACTGATACCAAAAATGCCGGCGATCAACATAGCATAGGCAATGGGCATACGCATTGCAATAAACAGAAAAAATAACAAGAAGCCAAGCAGCCCTATCATCATAGGATCCATATTATTGGTCACCTTCTTTAACAAAAGAATTCAAGACCTTGCCAAAAACCACCAGGGTAAGCATACCGACCCCCACGGCAATTATTAAGATAAATGGGGCATATGGAATTAAAATCGTAGTAGTGACCTCCTGATTCCGACGCATCATATCAGCACGCTCCACCAAATACCACGTAGCTATTACAAGAGAAACAATGACAATGGATCCGGTTATGAAATCTATAATTTTTTGCACTTTTTTAGGAAAACGTTCTACGAGTAAACCTACTGAAACATGCCCACCCTTAACAGCACAATAGGCCAGTGATAGAGAAATGGCAACCGGCGTCAATATGACCACCAAATCATAAACGCCCATAATGGTCGCATCAAAAGGTCTCAAAATAACATTGACTATCACCAGTAGCACAATTAAAGCTAGAACGATTGCGGCTAAATATAGCAGCCAGTAGCTAATCATATTGATCAATTTGTTATAACTTTTAATCACCTTTCAACATCCCTTTTCAAATAATAATACAGCTGAGCTACGGGAGATATAAAGCCAGGGCGGAGTTTGCAACTATAACCTAGCCTCCACCCTGGTTTCAAAAATTATAACCTATTAACTCTATTTCACTGTGCTAATTTTATTTATAGAATTCACTATTATATTTCTTGGTTAATTCTGATATTTTACCCATGACCGCTTTCCCGTCAATGCTTTTCTTGTTCAATACCTCAGCATACTGGCCCTGTAACGGCTTGAGTTTCTCATTCCAACGTGCACTTTCTTCAGCAGAGAGCGTAATCAATTGATTGCCCTTGGTAACGGCAAAATCAAGACCGAGTTGATTTTCTCCCTTTGCTCCATCTTTTCCATCCCACATTGTTGAAGCAGTCGCAAATACTTCCTCGTTCACTTTAGTAATAGCATCTTGAATCTCTTTGGGGAAGGAATCCCATACCTTTTTATTCATAGTGGCATAATGAACAGTATTATACAACATATCGACTCCTGAGGTGACGTATTTGGTAACTTCTCCTAATTTAAAAGCCCTAAGTGTTTCAGCAGGCAGCAAGGCGCCATCTACAACACCTTTAGACATTGAATCATATGTCTCGGCTATGGTTAAGCCAACTGGAACCGCGCCCAAGGCTTTCAGCGTATCAACATTTGCACCGCTGGCTCGAATTTGCATGCCTTTCAGATCTTCCAGAGTTTTTACCGGTTTGATCGTCATCAGAACTCCAGGGGCAATGCCGTATGTGTACAAAAGATGGGTATCTTCAAGTTCTTTGGGTTTAAGTTCCTTCAAAAGATCACGGGCAACATAACTGGATGCTTTAGCGCCTTTGAACTGAAGTCCGCCCACATACATTGCATTAAATACTGGCAACCTGCCGATATTATAACCGGAGACATCGTGACCCACATCCGCAACGCCTGATGCAACGCCTTCATAAATATCACCGCTTTTTAATAAAGTTCCCGCTGGATAAATATCCACTTTTACCAAGCCGTTAGTGACTTCTTCAACTCTTTTCGCCCAGACGCCTGTCATATTTACGTTAATCGGGTGACCAGGCGGTATGAAATCGGCAAACTTTAATGTTACCGGCTTCATCGTTTCCTTAGTTGGAGTATCCTTAGCTGGAGTATCCCCACTTACTTTAGTCCCGCCGCATCCGGCAAGCAGAACCAGCCCAAAAACTAACGCTACTAATAAAATAATATTTTTCCTTAGTTTCAAAACAATTCCTCCTCTAATTTGAATGTTTATTTGCATAGATCTGTATTAATCTTTTGGGGTGTTTCAAGTAAAAAAATATTAGTTACTCTCCCTATCACCTTCAGGTTCATTTTGTCTGAAATGATTTCCCCCTTATCCAAAGATGTAAAATGTCTTGTTCCCTGAAATTTGCCTGAAGCATCACCCCCTATTTAATGCTTACAATCCTTGCTGATTGGCGTCTTCTAGTTGTTTTCCGTTTGTGCAAATTATAATTAATGATATATGTAATAATATTATACTTAATAGTATAGTGACAAAAAACAATTATTTTACCTTTACTAATAAAATGTTATTCATCACCCTTCCCATAACTGCCCAAGGAAATTGACATCTACCAGGCTTGCATTCAAAATTGCTATATTCCTAATGTCGCGGCCACATTTATTGAATTTACCTTTAAAAAACAAATTATTAATCAGTTGGTTTCTATAATTTTTCAGCTTCAATTATGTCGTGTAAAAATTCACATATTAAAATTTGATTTAATTTAATTTAATTAGTTTATTCTGAATATTTTTAATATCAATATAAATCAGTATAATTTGATATTTATTCTGTGTCAACTATTTTATTAATATGTTTTAATAAAATTCTGTAATGATAGCAGAGTTACCCAATTCGGTCCGAATCCGCCAATACGCTCCACTGTTGAAATAGGAAAAGCCCTTAAGAAACAGGGACAAGTCATTTCCCTTGAACAATTCAGTGCTCCTGTCCTGCTTTTTGGTGCCTTAAACCCAACAGATTTATATAGCTTTGCCTCCAGTCAAATAGGATCTCTTTTAGCCTATGATAAAACCCATAATTCCCAACTTCTTACCACATTACAAGAATTTCTTAACCTCCGTGGTAATCTTGAGGGAACCGCAAGAATCCTTAATTTGTCAGTAAGCGGTTTTAAATATCGGTTACTACGTATTGAAGCGATTACCGGGCAGGATCTTAAGGACCCTCAAGCCTGTTTTAATTTGCAATTAGCCTTAAATATTCTCCAGTTAGTCGGGGAGGAGCTAATCTATCAAAACCATAATTCAAAGTGATTTTTTAATACTAAATAGCTTTCCAACCCCTTAAATTATATAACACAAATTGGCAATCGCTATCTGTTGACACAGGCGCCGATTTGATTTATAGTATCAATATCCTCAACAACTAAATATTGAATTTCTCTTATCAAGAGTGGCGGAGGGACTGGCCCAATGATGCCCGGCAACCGATAGTGCAAGCTATGAGGTGCTAATTCCAACAGAACCATAGGTTCTGAGAGATGAGAGTAGCGTGTTAAATATCATAACGGCCGCTTCTCTTGAAGTGGGTCGTTTTTTATTTACCAACCACCTCAATAGTCCTCTCTCAATTCAAACGATCCCTGTATGATCCCACAAACCAAAAAAACTAGGAGGAATTATCATGACTGAAAAGCGACAACTAGGTATTGAAACAATTTCCTTACACGGAGGGCAAAGCCCAGATTCAGCAACCAATTCGCGTGCCGTTCCTATCTACCAGACCTCCTCCTTCGTCTTCAACGACACTGATCATGCTGCTAATTTATTTGCCTTAAAAGAACCTGGCAATATTTACACTCGAATTATGAATCCTACTCAAGACGTCTTTGAACAACGCATTGCACTTCTTGAAGGGGGAGTTGGAGCGCTTGCAACTGCATCCGGCCAAGCAGCTATTACCTACGCACTTTTAAACATCGTCCAAGCAGGGGATGAAATTGTCGCCTCCAGTTCCCTTTACGGAGGCACTTACACCTTATTCGCCTACACATTTGCTAAACTTGGAATCAAAGTTCACTTTGTAGACGTCGACAAACCAGAAGAATTCCGCTCAAAAATCACAGATAAGACAAAAGCCTTGTATACTGAAACCATCGGAAATCCGCTCATCAATGTTGCCGATCTAGAAACGATTGCTCAAATTGCTCATGAAAACGGCCTTCCCCTGATCGTAGACAATACCTTTGCCTCACCCTACTTGTGCCGTCCAATCGAGCACGGAGCGGACATTGTGGTGCATTCTGCCACCAAATTTATAGGTGGCCATGGTACTTCGATAGGAGGAGTCATTGTCGACTCTGGGAAATTCGACTGGAACAACGGTAAGTTCCTAGGACTCAGTCAACCAGATCCGAGCTACCACGGCATAATTTTTACAGAAGCCTGTGGTAATGCTGCTTATATTATCAAAGCGAGAGTATCCCTTTTGCGCGACACTGGTGCAGCCCTTTCCCCTTTTAACTCCTTTTTGTTCTTACAAGGATTAGAAACGCTTCCCTTACGCATGGAACGCCATGTTGCCAATGCTCAAAAAGTTGCAGAATTCCTTGACCAGCACGACTTAGTGACTTGGGTTAACTATCCAGGGCTTGCCAAGAGTCCTTATCACACCCTCGCTAAAAAATATTTACCCCTGGGATCTGGAGCAATCTTCACCTTTGGTCTTAAAGGTGGTCTCAACGAAGGCAAAAAGTTCATTAACAGTCTCCAACTGTTTTCTCATTTGGCAAACGTGGGGGATGCCAAATCCTTAGTCATTCATCCGGCCAGTACCACCCATCAACAACTCGATGAGGCTTCACAACGCCTTGCAGGGGTATCCCCTGATATGATTCGTCTTTCCATCGGAATAGAAACCATTGATGATCTCCTATATGATCTGGATCAAGCTCTTCAGGCAAGTCAAGGCGCTTAAGGAGCTAAGAAGCTAAGAAACTTAAACTTGAGTAACCTTGCGCAATATCTGTTCACACAGTCTTGGCAGCAAAAAAAATGGGAGAATCGATGTGCGCTAGTTGGATCTCGAATATCGGACTTCGTGCATCGAACCTCAACCTCGAAAAGGGAGTTTAGATACATGCCTATCAAAATACCTGAAAATTTACCTGCTTTAGAGATTTTAAATCAGGAAAACATCTTTGTGATGGGAGAAGAACGCGCCTTTCACCAAGATATCCGTCCCTTAAAAATTGTGATACTCAACCTCATGCCTCGCAAGGAAACAACCGAAATACAACTCTTGAGATTGCTCGGAAATTCCCCTTTGCAAGTTGAAATTGTGCTTTTGCGTATTGATTCTCATGTTTCTAAAAATACTGCGCAGGAACATTTAGATTCCTTTTACAAAAGCTTTAGTGAGGTCAAAGGGCAAAAATTCGATGGCATGATCATCACTGGGGCACCAGTAGAGCATCTGGAATTTGAGGAAGTCTCCTACTGGGAAGAATTTAAAACTATCATGGAATGGACAAAAACTCATGTAACCTCCACCTTCCATATCTGCTGGGGGGCTCAGGCAGGGCTGTATCACCATTATGGAATTCCAAAATACCCTCTCTCTGAGAAGATGTTTGGAATCTTTAAGCACAATGTGAACAAGCGCAGCTTAAACGGCATGCAACTGCTGCGCGGTTTTGACGATGAATTCTTCGTCCCCCACTCTCGCCATACGGAAGTCAAGCGCAGCGACCTTGAAACACACCCCGAATTAGAGATTTTATCGGAGTCTGATGAAGCGGGGCTTTACATTGTGGTTTCTAAAGACGGACGACAAGTGTTCGTAACGGGGCATTCGGAGTACGATACGTTAACTTTGAAAGAGGAATACGATCGGGACATCGCCAAAGGGCTTGCCATTGCACTTCCGAAAGGCTATTTTCCTAATGATGACCCTACTAAAACGCCAATCCATAATTGGCGCTCTCATACAAGCTTGCTATTTCAAAACTGGTTAAATTACTTTGTCTATCAGGAGACTCCTTATGATTTAGGAGCCCGCTAACTTAATCGATTCAAGTGAACTCAACCCAAAAGAAAGCTACCGATACAGCATACTATCGGTAGCTTTCTAGTATTTACGCTATCCTAATCCTCGCTAAATTGGACGTAATAGTTCTTGTAATATAAGGGAAAGCTAATTTTAGGGCTTCTCTATACGGAGTCGCTTCCAAAATTGGTGCCACGGCCATTTTTCCAATCAAACCCAAAGATGCAATTGCTACCTTTATATCTCACCTTGTGTTTGGAACGACGAAAATTACTATCGCAGCTAATTTAGGAGACAGCCGTTTATTCAAGCCAGATAATTTGACGTTAGAAATTGATGAACCGCAAAGTTTATTTTCTAAAACTAAAGAGAAAAACAGTATTTTACAAACGCTCAAATTTTTAACAAAGAACAACCTAGCGCGGTATGATGAAGACTCTCGTAGGTTCGAATCCCACTCTTCACCAGTTACATAGAGCATAAGCAAGGGATTCTCGCCTTATAGGTAAGAATCCTTGCATTCTTTGCCGCACAGGAAAAAGAACATACGCCATGCCATGCAGATCGGTAAATTGCCATATCCCATCTCCACATATTTCATGATGGAAGCTTGGGCTGCTTTATCAAAGTTAACGCCATCCGCGCCATAAATCGACTTCTCTCCATGTTAGAAAATTCACTACCTCAGCTAAACCGTAAATTAGTCTTCGGCTTGGCCTTCTATATCATACCTGCGTAGTTTTTCATAGAAGGCGCGACGCGAAATACCTAATTCTCTAATAGCTGTGCTACGGTTGTTATTGCTGTTCGCCAAAGCCGCAACCATTAAGTCTCGTTCAACTTTGGCTACAGCTTCTTTTAAATCATAAGGCCTTTCTTGGATCTGTTGACATTCAATATTGATCGGACGCAAATAATCCGGGAGATGCTGGCCTTCAATTTGCGTTCCGCTTCGAACAATACTGGCGTGTTCCAATACATTTTGTAATTCTCTAACATTGCCGGGCCAGTCATGAGCCTTCAGAATCCTTATCACTTGTGGAGAAAGGGTTAACTCTTGGTTTACTTCCTCCAAATATTGAGCAAGGAACTTTTTGGCAAGAGTAAGGAGATCATCCATACGTTCACGTAACGGCAATAGGTATAGCGGCACAATATTAAGTCGATAATACAAATCACGACGGAAAGTCCCTTCGTCCATCATCTTTTCCAAATTACGGTTTGTTGCCGTAATCACTCTTATATTCAGACTTATGGTCTTGGTGCCTCCAACCCGTTCTAATTCTCTTTCCTGTAGTACTCTCAACAGCTTAGCCTGCATATTAATGCTCATATCACCGATTTCATCCAAAAAAATGGTACCACCGTGAGCCAGTTCAAATTTCCCTAGCTTGCCACCCTTTTTTGCCCCAGTAAAAGCCCCATCCTCAAACCCGAACAACTCGCTTTCCAGCAAAGCCTCAGGTATAGCCGCACAGTTAACTTTAATCAAAGGTTTATCCTTCCGCCGGCTGGAATTATGAATGGCCCTGGCTAAAACTTCCTTACCGACTCCGCTTTCACCCAAGATTAGTACTGTACTATCAGTTCGAGCCACTTTTGCCGCTAACCCCAAGGTTTCCCTCAAACGACTGTTCTGCCCTACATATTCTTTAAAGGACAAAGGCAACTGCGTCTGCTGATTTAACTGATCCTGCAAATAGTCAGCTACTCCCTTAGTCTGTTGTAATTCCCTGCTCAACTCTACAACTTTAGTTATGTTATTGAAAATTGCAACACAGCCTACGACCTGGTCCCCTTCAAAAAGCGGAAACGAACGTCCAATTACATCAATACCGACTGAGGAAAGATTGTCCCGCTCGTTACTGGCTTTTCCTGAGCGCAATACTTTGATAGCCAGACATTCTGGCTCGATCAAATCTAGCCTGCGCCCCAAGACCTTCTGAACCGGTACTCCTAAAATCTTAGCGTAAGACTCATTGGCATAAACAATCGTGGTATCTGAATCAAGAACCATTACAACGTCTTCAATGTTATCGAGGATCTTAAATAAAAGCCCTTGATCCCATTGCTTGATAACATCTGTAGTTATAGCGTAAGATCCGATGCTCATCCTTTTTCCCCCAATATGTTGTATGTTGTATATTTTGTATACATCATATCAGAAAAAACCAGTCAAACCTCCTTTAATCTCCGAAAGGGATAAATTGACCGTTGAACGGTAGTAACAAGGTTTTTAACAGGGTACAGTCGCTGCACGCATCCGATGCTCGAGGCTCAATGCTCGATGTCCGAAGCACAAAGTAGAATGATTTAATGCACAATGTTAATTATGCATTAATATTATTTCCTCTAAAGCTATCCTTGGTCTTAAACGAGACCTCTGCTGATCCCGTCAATACTTCTTCTCCGTTAGCTTTAGTCACAATAAGGTCACATTTTACGGCATCAGACAGAGCATCTTTAATATAGCCAGAAAAAACTATCCGTTCTCCAACTCGAACCATATTTTTAAACCGGACTTCAAAACTCTTAAGGGTTCCTTCTTCACTTATCCAGTCTGTCAGCATGGCTCCAAGTTGAGCCATAGTCAACATCCCGTGAGCTATTATACCGTCAAATCCTGCTTTTCGGGCAAATGCCTCGTCTAAGTGAATAGGATTAAAATCACCTGAAGCCTCTGCATACTGCCGTAATTGCAGGTCGGTTGGCCACCATTCTCTACTGGGGAGCGAGTCGTTAACCTGATAATCCCAAAGGTGTTTCATCTTTCCTACAGATACCTACCTTCCCTGAAAGTTTGGCTTACGCTTTTCCATAAAAGCCTTCATACCTTCTTTTTGATCCTCGGTGGCGAACAAAATACTGAAGCATCTTTGCTCATACTGCAGTCCTGCTTCCAAGTCCATGTGCAGCCCCTCATTGACGCAAGACTTTGCCATACGTAAAGCAACAGCCCCCTGACTCGCAAAGCGTTTAGCCATTTTTCTGGCTTCCTCGAAAAGTTCTTCAGCGGGAACTACTTTATTGACCAGGCCAATACGAAATGCCTCCTCAGCGCTGATAAAGTCACCGCTAAAAAGTAACTCTTTGGCTCTGCCTGCTCCGACGAGTCTTGGCAAACGCTGGGTTCCTCCGATTCCAGGCAAAATACCTAGTTTAATTTCCGGCAAGCCAAACTTGGCAGAGTCAGCGGCAAGACGTACATCTGCAACTAAGGCTAATTCACATCCACCGCCCAGAGCATAACCTGCAACCGCTGCAATTACCGGTTTGGGCATATTTTCGATAGCGTTAAAAGCACGGTGTGCAGGTTGGTCATCTGTAGCAAAATCAACCGTAGTTGCTGTAGCCATTTGATCGATATCTGCTCCGGCTGCAAACACTTTGTCGCCTCCTGTGATAATGACTACCCGTACAGAATCATTCATGCCCAGTTCCAAAGCGGCTTCGCCTAATTCCCTAATAACCTGACTGTTTAAGGCATTTAACACCTTAGGCCGATTAAGGGTAATTGTTCCAATTCCGTCGTTGATTTGTACTAGGATCGTTTCGTATGGCATTTATCTAATCTCCTTATTTTAGATTTAAATTTCATCCCTATGATCAGAGAAGATCACTGTTGAACTCATTGAAAAAACCTGTTCCCCCGCATGATTGCACCCCGTAGTCTCAACTATAACAAACGTCATTTTGCCAACCTTACCGGACCGTTCAAAAACATCCTTGATCCGACGAGTATAGACTATATTGTCACCGATTGAAACCGATTGAAAATAAACGAATTTTTGTTCACCATGAATTGTTCCGGGTTGAAATAGATCAACCCCTTCAATACTACCTTTCATAAAGGTTCCAAAGAAAGTTGGAGGCACCCGGTTTTCAAAGGGAATACCCACCGTTTCGGCGAACCTGCGAACTACATCTGCCTCGATCTTTACTCTAACTGGTTTGCTTTCCCGACCAATTAAATCTTTGCCAATTATTTTTACCACCTCCCCTTTTGATATTACATACTAAAAAGCATCTTCAGGAATGTCTATTGCTGAGCTGTCCTCCTCTTTAATTACCCTTACTGTTGCCATAACGTCTGGAACAATATTTCTAACATAAAAACGTGCGCTGAAAATTTAAAAAATCTTTTCTCCTTCCAGCCATTCCTTAATGATAAATTTGTGATCCAGGTTATGATAAATAAAGTGGCTAGACAAATTTAACTCCACCTTCTTCCTCAACATCAGAGAAAATTAAACACTTGTAGCGGCTGTTACTTACTTAACTTTCAATAATCGTGCCAACAATAACTATACATAAAAATCCCTCAGGCAAACGTTAAAAAGCCCTGGGGGATTTTAAACTTTGTATAGCTTTGATACAAACAAGCAGGTGCCACTTAGCAAGTATGTATACTAATGATACACACAGTATCTAATCTTAATACTTATAGAAACCTTCTCCGCTCTTCCGACCATGTTTACCTGCTCTGCACATTTGTTTGATTATCTGCGGTGCAGCGTACTGGCTGTCGCTGAATTCATCAGCAAAGTATTCCATAACATGATAGGCAAGATCAATTCCACCAAAATCCAACAGTTCAAACATGCCCATGGGATAGTTGAGTCCAAGCTTTACAGCGGTATCAATGTCTTCAACGGATGCAACTCCTTCCTGCAGGAGGCGGGCAGCCTCAATCAGCTGGGGCATCAAAATCCGATTAGCTATGAATCCTGGGGAATCCTTTTTGACCTCAACCGTTGTCTTGCCGAAAGCGCGGGCTAAATCAGTTGCTTCTGCTATCGTTTCGTCCGAACTCTGCGTTCCACGGATGATTTCCACTAACCGCATAATCTGAGCTGGATTAAAAAAGTGCATACCGCAGACTTTGTCAGGGCGGCCTGAAGCAGTTGCAATTTCCGTGATCGACATGGAAGAAGTATTAGTAGCAAAGATGACCTCAGGCCCGCACACCTTGTTCAGGGTCTGAAACACCTCCTTCTTTAGATCCATCTTCTCTAAAACTACCTCGATTATGAAATCAGCAGCCGCCATATCCTCCAGCGCAGTCGTCTTTTTAAGCCTACCTAAAGTTACCTGTCGTACCTCCTCGGTCATCTTCCCTTTTTCAACAGAGCGCGCCATGAACTTATCCATATTAGCTACGGCACGATCAATAAACGTCATGTCGATATCCCGTAGGATTACATCATATCCTGCCATAGCGGCTATATGAGCAATACCTGTTCCCATAGTTCCAGCGCCAACAACTCCAATTGTGCGAATGTTCATCGTGGATCCTCCTTAAAATTGGTTCTTTTCTCCATCACAACGGCAGATTTAATATTCTTAATCAAGATATTGTTCTACAATTATAGCACTAGCCGGACCGCCGCCACCGCAAAGAGAAGCACACCCAAACCGGACACCGCGACGTCGCATTTCATTGAGCATTGTAACGATCAACCGAGCCCCAGTGCAACTGACTGGATGGCCTAAGGAAATACCTGAACCATTAGCATTAACTTTATCCATGTCCAGGTTTAGTTCTCGGTTAACGGCTAAAAATTGAGACGCAAATGCTTCATTGATCTCCCAGTAGCCAATATCATCGATCTTGAGATTCGCAAACTTCAAGACGCGCTTTACTGCTGGGACGACTCCAATCCCCATAATTTTTGGATCTACAGCCGCTGAAGCAGAGGCAACTATACGTGCCAACGGTTTACATCCAAGTTCCTTGGCCTTGTCCAACGACATGAGAATCAAGGCGGATGCGGCGTCATTCAAGCCGGACGCATTTCCAGCAGTAACGGTTCCCTCTTTATCAAAAGCTGGTTTTAATTTTGCCAAACCTGCTAGGGTTGTGTCAGGCTTGGGATGTTCATCCGTATCAACCCAAATGGATCCCTTCTTAGTTTTTATCTCAACCGGGATGATCTCGTCTTTAAACTTGTTGTCCTTGATTGCCTGACAGGCCCTTTGGTGGCTAAGCAGAGCTAATTCATCCTGTTCCTCGCGAGTAATTTTATACATTTTTGCAAGATTTTCCGCAGTGACTCCCATGTGGTAGTTGTTAAAGGCGTCGATCAATCCGTCGTTAAACATGGCATCAACAATCTGAGCAGATCCCATGCGATATCCATTTCGCGCCCCAGGTAAAAGATAGGGTATACTTGACATACTCTCCGGCCCAACAGCTGCCCCGATATCCGCCTTACCTAATATAATTTCCTGAGATAAAATTTCTGTAGCCCTCATAGAAGATACGCATAGCTGATTAACTGTAACTGCTACTGTCTCAACTGAGCAACCTGTTCCTAACGCGACCTGTCGGGCTGTGTTGGGTTTGCAGCCAGCCTGATTGGAGTGCCCGGCTACTACCTCTTCGATTTGGCCTGGTTCTATCTTAGCTTTGTTCAACGCAGCTTTAAGTGCTATTATCCCTAATTCGACGGCCGAAACGTTTTTCAAAGAACCTAAAAAATCGCCGATGGGGGTACGCATGCCACTGACGATAACAACTTCACGCAAACAAATCTCTCCTTTTCATATATCCTAACTTCGCCAGTCTTGTTTATTAATGACCAAACTGTTTTCATGATATGATAAGTCCTACCAGCAAAACCGAGGTTTGCCGTCTTTTCCCCAAACCTCCTCATTTTCTAAGTTTTCTGACGGTTTTGATTAAACCAATACCCTAAAGCCTTTTCAAATAACCTCTAATATAGAATTCTATTGCAAAAATTGTGCCGGACCGCACTAGATAATACTGAGCTCACGCCAAACCTACTCAAGAAATACATCTTTAACCCGTTTTCATCCTTTACTGGTACTGATATTGATATAAAACGAACCTACCCACTTACTGCGCATGTATACTAATGATACACCCACCGCCTTGGGCGTCAAAACTAAGAAAGTAACATCATCCATTCCCGGGTGGCCGCCACATTCAAATCCTACAATGATTACGGCGTCGACCCCTGCCTGTTCTGCCTTTTTGGCAAAACGCACAGCAGGAACTTTGTGGAAAAGTTGGACTAATCTACAAATGTATACTTCGTACACAGACGGAAAAGTAAAAATGTTTACTTTAGATACAAAACAAGGTCTGTATGCTCACTATCGCTTCTAATATTTGATCACGTTTCCCAACCTTAATCCATAATCGTCTACTATTATTAAATAAAATCGGAATTATCTTATTTTTTTATTATTTAGAAATATTGGTGCATTGGTATGGATCTTGCAACATTTATCACTACTTACCCTAAATAACGATAAAGGAAGGGCGGGATGAGGAATTGATGAGATGTTACTTGATTGTTGCTTATACAATGCCGCATATGACTGAGGAGGTTATATTTTGAACTCAAAGTTTCAAGAAGAATACAAACGGAAGTTTATGTCGCTGGAAGATGCGGCTAAATTGATACAATCCGGGGACAAGATTGTGTCAAATCAATGTGCCAGCGAACCGGTTGGTTTACTAAATGCAATCGGTAAACGGGCTATGGCGAAAGAATTTGATGATGTTGAGCACATAGGGTTTGGGCCAACGTTATCGACAGATTGGATAAAACCCGAAGTTTATCCCCACTTTAGGATAAGTACAACGTTCATTTTAACTCCTCCAGTGAGAAAAGCTGTAAATAATGGGTATGCTGATTTTATTCCAGAACATTTGCATAATGTCCCTAATACTTTAACCAATTACCTGCTTAAAGACCTTCCTCCAGGAAAGGCCAAGGTAATATCCAGTGTTACCCCCATGGACAAGCACGGGTATTTCTGTACAGCCACTGCTCCTTTCTATTTTCACGAACCTGCGCGGATGGAGAATACGATGGTAATCCTGGAAGTTAACGAGAATCAACCCCGGGTATTTGGTGATAACTTCATACACATATCGCAGGTTGATTATATTGTTGAAAATAACCAACCGTTATTTACGAATCCAGCGGTGACAGAGAGCACGGCTGAGGATATTGCCATTGCCAATCTATTGCTAGAAATGATTGAGGATGGGTCTACTATACAGTTGGGAATTGGAGGGATGCCTAATTTACTAGGTAAGCTCCTGGCAAATAAACATGATTTAGGAGCCCATACGGAGATGCTGGGAGATGCATATAAATATCTATGGGAATTAGGCGTCTTAAACGGGAAAAAGAAAACACTAAAACCTGAGAAAATATGTGCTTGTTTTGCTATGGGGTCAGTCGAAACGTATCAGTGGATGCACGAGAATCCTGCGGTGGAGATGCGCAGACAAGCTTGGACCAATGATCCATATATAATAGGACAGAATAATAAAATGGTCTCAATAAATCAGGCTCTTTCAGTAGATCTTACTGGTCAGGTGTGTTCTGAAAGCATTGGCCCGATTATGTATAGCGGTACCGGTGGCCAGATGGATTTCACTCTAGGATCACAGCTTTCACCCGGGGGGAAAGGCTTTTTATGCCTTAAATCAACAGCCGTTACAAAGAATGGACGGATTTCAAAAATTGTTCCGTTGTTAAATCACGGCTCAGCGATTACTACTCCACGTCAGGAAGTTAATCACATCGTAACTGAATATGGGGTTGCTCAACTTAGAGGAAAGAATATAAAACAGCGTGCTCAAGAGTTAATTAGTATTGCTCATCCCGATTTTAGAGCCGAACTTCGCGAAGAGGCAAAAAGACTTAATTTGTAACGGTAGTAATCTAGTTCATTTTAACTCCTAAATTTACACTCCTCTTGGCATAATTGGGCCCCCTTTACCCATAGGTATATTTTATACCTATGGGTAAAGGGGGCCCAAGCTGATTCGTTCGATATATTCTAGTATCCTCCAACTATTTCAGCCCAGTTATATCTTCCATTTGTTAAAAAATATCAATGGGCAAAGATGCCTCGCCCGTAAATGACATTCTCAATCTCATTCAAATAACCGATTTGGAAGCCACATAATTATCTCAGGAAATATCACAAATAGTATTACGCATACTATCATAATTAGGACGAAGGGGAAGACCGACTTGTATATATCTCCCATCGTTACATCTTCTGGGACAATTCTTTTCATATAGAATAGACTGAAACCAAAAGGGGGGGTCAAGTATCCAAGCTGCATATTGACAATGAAAAGAACACCGAACCAAACCGGGTCAAACCCTAACGTTTTTATAAGAGGGACAAAAATCGGAACAGTAAGCATTATGATTGCACCAGGATCCAGAAACATACCCAGGATAAATAAGAGAAACATTATTCCTATCAAAATAAGATAAGGTGATAGTGGTAGTAAAGCTATCGACTCTTGTACAAGCTGTATTGCTCCTGTAGATGCATAAAGGGAAGTAAAGGCAGCGCTCCCAAGGATAATCCATACGACCATTCCAGAGAGTTGTAAAGTTTGGTAGCAAGTCTCTTTGATAACTGACCAAGTAAGTTTATGATTAATCGCAGCGCATAGGACACTGCCCAAACTACCGATGGCGGCAGCTTCCGTAGGAGTAGCAACACCCAAAAAAATCGAACCTAAAACTCCAAAAACAAGAAGCAAGGGGAGAATCAATCCGCGTAAAGCTACGAGCTTTTCCCTCATAGAAACTTTCTCTTCAAGTGGGATAGCTGGAGCTAGTTGAGGTTGCAAGAAGGCTTTTATAGCTATATAGGCCATGAATAGAAAGGACATCACTAAACCAGCAACGACCCCTCCGGCGAACAGCCGACCTACAGACTCCGACCCAAAAACCCCATAGATAATCATTAATACACTAGGAGGAATAAGTACTCCCAAAGTTCCCCCTGCACAAATACAACCAATAGCCAAATGTTTGTTGTAACCGCGTTTAAGCATAGCTGGAAGGGCTATAACCCCCATTGATATGGTAGCTGCAGCACTTGTTCCGGTCAAAGCTGCAAATATGGTGCAGACTACAACAGTCCCAATCGCTAAGCCTCCTCTAACGCCGCCCAACCATTTATACATTAACTCATAGGCATCTTCGGCTATGCCTGAGCGCTGGAGAATTACTCCCATAAAGATGAACAAAGGTATAGCAATAATAACAAAATTTTCCATTACTCCATAGGCGTTACCGGCAATAGCAGCTAAGGATCTGGGACCCAACAGGAAATAGGAAAATATAGTAGCAAGTCCTCCCATGATGAAAGCTAGCGGCAATCCTGAAATAAGAAGTACAATAAGCAAAGCAAACAAAAGAAGTGAAACGAAACCAACGCTCATTATCTCTCTTCCCCCTTAACTAAAGTGGTGACGTCTCGGGCGAATTTAGCAATCCCCTGAAGGAGTAGGAGAAAAGCCCCTATGGGCAGCATAATTTTTATCGGATAGAGAGGCGGACCCCATATGCTTGAAGAATGTTCCATAATTCTTATAGAGTACAAAGCCCTTTCCCCTCCTTTAAAGATTAGCGCTACGCAAAAGGCAGCGAAAACCCCAAACGTAATTATGTCTATAAAAGCTTGTTGCCTTCTGGAGAGACGATTGTAAACCAAATCCATATTTACATGTCCTTTGATCGATAAAATGTAGGCCGCACCAAGTACAATGTAGGTGCCAAACAACATGCCCGAAGCTTCATGGACCCAAATAGTGGGGGCATTTAATACATATCTTGCTATTACTTCATAACCAATTATTAGGTTCAGCACAATTATTAATAAAGAAATGAATTTTCCTGAACACTCACTAACAAGATCAATGTAATGCAAAATTATTCTCAATTGTGCACCTCCGTTATTAACTAATGTTAATATCGAGGGGAGCGGTGGATACACCCCTCCCCCCGACTAATCAACTTCTTACCAGGACAACTCACCAAATTTTGGTGAGACGTTTTTGGCATCTAATCTTTCCTTGTGAAATTCCTTAAGCATGGTTATTACTTTTGCGTTAACTGGGTTTTTTGCTGCTATTTTATCCCATACTGTTGACGAAATTTCCTGCGCTTTTGCTTGATCTTCTTCAGATAATGTGTTCACCGTAACGCCAAATTTATCAACCATACTATCAAGCGCTCTACTGTACATAGCCCGAGTTTGCTCTTCAGTTGCCCTACTACCATTTATAACAGCTGCTTCAATGGCCTTTCTTTGTCCAGGAGTGAACTTATTCCACACATCTAAGTTAAAATATATACTGTTCCATGCTCCCTGTATTGGATCAGGCAGCATGTAATTTTTTAAGACCTCCGGAAACTTCATCTCATACATTGGCCCTGCGTCACCCCAACTAACTCCATCTATGACACCAGTAGACAAGGCTGTGTATAGCTCAGACCCTGGTATACTAACAACTGAGCTTCCAGCCGCGGTCTCAAACATACTCATTCCGCCAATAGACCTTAATTTCATCCCTTTTAAATCAGCAAACTGTTTAACCGGTTTTTTAGTCATTAAGCCGACGTTATAAGTTTCAACGGGAATTACGTAAATTTTTTGCTTAGCATATTCTTGCCGCAGTATATCCAGAAATCCTCTTTGCCACATGAAAATCCAGGCTTCATGTAAATTTTTATAGCCGTAGGGTAAACCTGAGGCGATTTCGCTTACTGGTATTACACCTGCAAATAGGCCTTCTGGAAGCAATGCCATATCAAGTCCTCCTGAAGTTAAGCCATTAAGCATTTCTGGCACCGGCATCAGTACCCCTGCAGAGTACGGCGTGATCTTGACTGTCCCATTAGTCTCTTTCTCTATTAGTTTAATAGTAGGACCCAGAGTACGCTCTAACTGTTCCCCAGAGAGGTGAGATTGCAATTTCAGATTAACTACCGGAGCAGAAGCTTCAATTGTTGACGTAGGATTAGAGTTTTGGGATACTGTTGGTTTTTGTGCCATGCAGCCAACCAGGCTCATAGCTAATAACAATACTAACGAAATTGACAACACTTTTTTCTTCATTCTAAATTCTCCTTTTTTTAAGGGATTTATCTTTCCATTACAGAATTTCTAAACCTGTAGCCATATATAATTCTTTGGCCTATTATGTTTCTCCCCCTCCAAAGATTACCTTCCTGCAAATTCAGGCATTCTCCATCCTTTAATCACCTCAATTGCACCGCGGCCTTTGATCATATAAGGAATTACGCTTTCCTGAGCAAAAATGGACTGGTCATGTTTACTTCAATAATTCCCCTCCTCAATTTGAATTATTTTAAGAATAATCACATTATTCATTGTCATTGCAATAATTATGCCAAATATTCTAAGATAAAAATAGTTTCCTAAAGACGTATTTATGTACCTGCGTACTTATCCGAATGTATATATTGAATACATATTAATCGTTGCAGCTGTCTACAAAGAATACAACCCCAAATGGTATTGATCTCTAGTATTTCAACTTGAGGTGCAAAGTAACTGTCCTCCATCGACAACTAAAGTGTGTCCTGTCATAAAAGAAGATGCCGACGATGCCAACAGTAAGGCAGCGCCATCTATATCCTCCACCTCACCGACTCGGGGAATAGGATGACTTTCAACCATCTCCGACCCTTTCGTCCCTTCCCAAAGAACCTGACTAAACTTTGTTCTGATTAGACCGGGAGCAAGGGCATTTACCCTTATACCATCAGCTCCCCACTCTCTTGCTAAGCTGCGGGTAAGGTGTATTAGACCAGCTTTAGAAACGTTATAGGCATTTACACCCGTGGAGGCAATAAATCCCCCTACCGAAGCAACATTGATAATCACACCTCCATGAGTCTTCATCCACGCCTGGTAAACTAATTGTGAAAGAAAAAGAGCTGACTTTAAATTGACCTCAATAACTTTATCCCACGCCTGTTCAGTTAAATCAGCTAAAGGTCCATAACCGGGATTTCCACCTGCGTTATTAACCAGGATATCTATCTGTCCTGCCCAATCCATGGTCGCCTCAACTAATTTTTTTCTATCTTCAGGCACTAATACATTAGCTACTATTTTCCTAAAACATTTTGCTCGTTTTTAAGGTAGGGGGACACACCACTTTCAGGGAGTGTCTCCAATGATCTGATTCTTTCCACTGATTCATTTACCCCTTCAGGCTTACGGCTGCAGATAACCACCTTAGCCCCCGCCATTAAGTAAACACCAGCAATTTCCTCCCCAATACCCCGACTTGCGCCAGTAATTATAGCAACCTTTCCTGCCAACGAAAACATAGAATCTATGGATTTAGCCACTTTCACAATCCCTCCTCTGTCAAAGAACTTCTCTCTCTTTTCTATCTGATCGTCCTACAGCAAATATTTATGGGTTAAGGACTACCTTTATGGCCCCATCCAGTCTCTTTTCAAAAAGTTCATACCCTTTCGAGGCCTCTGTCAGAGGAAAACGGTGAGTAATTAAGGGAGTAAGATCCAGTTTGCCGGCCTGAATTAGGCTTATCAATCTCTTAGTATGAATGAAATTGCCAAGTCCAGTTTGAATCGTAATATTCTTTAATAAAAGCTTATGGAACGGCACTTCCACTGGTTTTGAAATAACTCCTATGATGGACACTGTTCCACCGATAGCTACTGTATCAAAGCAGTTAGCTAAGGATACTGGGCTGCCAACAGCTTCAACGACCAAGTCCACTCCCCATCCATCAGTAAAGTCCTTTATGGCCGCAACAGGATCCACCCTTGAAACATTAACCACCTTATCCGCTCCCAAACGGGTTGCCATGTCCAAACGATAGTCCTCTCTGTCCAAGGCAATCACTTGAGATGCACCGAAAAGACGCGCTACTGCTACCGCGCACAGTCCTACAGGTCCAGCTCCGAAAATGGCAACTACACTCCCCGGTTGAATTCCCTTTCCATCCGGGTTTACCCCCACTACACCAGTGTACGCTGTGGCAAGGATATCCCCGACGAAGAGCACCTGCTCATCAGTCAGGTCATCTGGTATCTTTTCCAAGGTTTCATCTGCATACAATACACGAGCGAATTCAGCCTGAACCCCCTGGAGGTTACCCATCTTAGGCCCGCATCCATAAGCGCCTCCGTTTTCACAGGCAGATATAAGTCTGCTACGACAAGCACGACACTGCCCGCAATTGACCGCCGCCATGCTTACCACCCTGTCGCCAGGCTTAACCTTGGTTACAGCTGAACCTACTTCTTCCACAACACCAACGAATTCATGACCTATAACCGTTCCCGGTTCCACCCTCAATAAACCATGCAGGATGTGCAAGTCACTGCCACAAATACTGGTCGTGGTAACCCGTACAATGGCATCCTCAGGTCCCTGGATTTCAGGTCTTGGCACATCATCCACCCGAATATCACCTAAACCCCGGTAAACTAGAGCTTTCATAATTTTCCTCCTTGGGTGCCAACTTAAGCTACGCTTTAACGTTTTTCCTTAACTCTGTCTTTAGAGTCTTACCGCTGACTGTTTTGGGCAATTGCTCAAGGATGATAATACTTTTCGGAACTTTGTATAGTACAACCTATTTTACTGAATTTTTAAATTTATCCAGCATCTTTCTTGGTGTCACAGTCTCCCTCTCATAGATGGGAAGTTCTTTATTAATTCCGGCCAGATACTTGGCGATATTCTTCAGACCTTCCAGATCGTACCGGGACATCATAGTAATGGTTTCCATCAATGGAGAGCCACCGCCGTGCATTCCTGCTACCATCTGTGCTCCGGAGAAATGCGAGCACAGCTGGTTCTCTACCATCCTGAAGCACCTATGTGTGTCTTCGGAGGAAATATTCGGGTTTCTCTTGATATACTTGTTCACGAGCGAGCCAGTTTCCTCAGAAAAGAACTCCGCTTCCATGGGCAGGGTGGCACTCAGCCCACCTGCTAGGTCGGCTAGGATACTATACTCATTGTAAATCTCTTGACCTGCTAACCGTCTTCCAGCATTGGTAAGAATTTCGTCTGGTACAAAGGAGCCGGATGGGAATTTTACACCGCGGTAGGCACTGGCCTGTCCTGCAGCAAACACTAGCTCTGCGGTACCGATGATGTGAGAAATCTTTTCCTTAACATGTTCAGCCTTTTGAATTCCATTGTATTCAGCCACGAGTGCCGCTTGACTGGCCAGAACTTCGGAAACAGCTGTTTTACAGCCTGTGTAGGAGTGTCTATGGAAGTGGGCGAACATCAGGGCCAAGTAGCCCGCATATTGTACAACCTCAGGATTCTCTCTGCCGTTCATGAATACTCTTTCGTTAGGTACAAACACATCGTCAAAAATGGTCATCGATTCGACATCACCCACTTCACCCATTGGCGCCGGCAAGTATTTGCGCTTGCTATGACCACCAGGTAGAGCTATTAGCTTAACACCTTCCCAGTCCGAGGGAATGGCGAAGGCGACAGCATAGTCAGCGTCCTTTACGCCCATCAAACGCGTCGGCAAAACGATGATTTCATCCGCATAAGGAGCTATTGAGTTACAGATCTTAGCCCCTCTGACAATGATGCCATCCGGCTTTACATCGACAATCTTTACATACTGATCGGGATCCGCCTGTTCATGCGGCCTCTTCATTCGGTCACCCTTGGTGTCGGTCTGAGCACAGTTGGCCACAAGGTCGTTAGCCTGGGAATACTCTAGGTATTTCAGAAATCTCTTGTTGTATACGGTGCCACAAGCCTCGTCCATATCATAGGTAACAACGGCAAGGGCATTGAGCGCATCATTTCCCATACATCTTTGGATACACCCGCCCACTCGGTGACACAGCAGTCTCGTCATCCGTTGTTTCTTCAACAAATCATCCATGCTTTGATGAATGTGGGTATACCGATTGATTTTTTCACCGGTAAGGTGAGATGTTGCAGTACATACCTCCTCATAAGCCGGGTTGTGGGCGCAGTCAAAAGTCTGTTTTATGACATATAGCCCGCCGTTAATCCAATCACCAGTTCTATCGACTTTTTTACCGTTGATATAAACGTTTGGTTTCATCTTCTTTAGGCGGTCGACATAGTTTTTATAAGTTCCTACTGGCATTTTTTATCCTCCTCGTATTAATTAGTTTTTCCAGTAAATTTGATAAGACCAAAATTTAAATTTTATCATATGATTTTGTAAATTCAGTGTATTGCAAAAAACATACCAACCACTACCAAAAGTAAAGAAAACTTGGCTGGCGCCCACGAAGACACTGTCTTCGCACGTATTAGCCTTCTTGCAGACACTGTCTTCGCACGTGTTAACTTAGCGGAGAAGCCATGGCGAAGGCGGCCGCCTTAGTTGCACTTATGCTTCCAGAAAGTATACAACTGAAAGTTATACTTTCTGACTAGTATAAAGTAAACTTGGCTGGTGCCAAGCCTTCTGATGAAGACAGATACCATAGTTACACTGATACGGACTGATTGTAATACTTTATGATTGTATAAAAGAATCCCCCGAATGGCCTAGAAAGCACGGGGGATAAAGTTATTTGTATATTTATAAGATAATTATACTTAATTCGTTCATTATAACTGTATACAATAGAGACACCATCAGTTTTAATCTTGAATTGCTTTCAGCTTAGTCTTCAATATTGAACGAATCACAATGTAATTAGAGAAGTATGCCAGCATCAAGAATGGGTATAGTACGTTCAATTACTTTTGAGACTTTTTGAATTTATCTAGCATCCGCCTTGGTGTGACGGTTGCCCGCTCGTATATGGGCAGGTCCGGATTGATCCCGGCAAGATACTTGGCAATATTCTTCAGGGCTTCGAGGTCGTACGCGCCCATCATCGCAATGGTTTCCATGATAGGAGAACCGCCGCCGTGCATTCCTGCTACCATCGTTGCTCCGGCAAAATGCGAACAAAGCTGGTTTTCAACCATCCGGAAGCAGCGGTGGGTGTCTTCAGCGGAAATATTCGGGTTTCTTATAATGTACTTGTTCACAAGCTCTGCTGTTTCTTCCGCGTAGAACTCCCCTTCGAGCGGCAGGGTGGCACTTAACCCTCCTGCCAGGTCAGCCAGGATGCTATATTCATTGTATATCTCTTGACCCGCCAACCGTCTGCCGGCATTGGTGAGAATTTCATCCGGCACGAAGGAGCCAGATGGAAATTTTACGCCGCGGTAGGCGCTGGCCTGTCCTGCAGCAAACACTAATTCTGCGGTTCCAATGATGTGAGAGATCTTTTCCTTAACGTGTTCTGCTTTTTCAATCCCGTTGTATTCGGCTACGAGCGCGGCCTGGCTGGCCAAAACTTCGGAAATGGCTGCTTTGCAGCCTGTATAGGAATGTCTGTGAAAGTGCGCGAACATCAAGGCTAGGTAGCCCGCATATTGAACAACATCAGGATTCTCTAAGCCATTCATGAAAACTCTTTCATTGGGCACGAATACATCGTCAAAGATGGTCATTGATTCAACATCACCGACTTCACCCATCGGTGCCAACAGATTTTTCCGTTTGCTATGCCCACCAGGCAAAGCCATCAGTTTGACACCCTCCCAGTCGGCGGGAATGGCAAAAGAAACGGCATACGCAGCGTCCTTAGCGCCCATGAAGCGAGTCGGGGTCACAATAATTTCATCCACATAGGGAGCATTAGAGTTACAGATCTTAGCCCCTCTGACAATGATGCCATCAGGTTTTACTTCTACAATCCTTAAATACTGATCGAGATCCTCCTGTTCATGCGGCCTCTTCATCCGGTGACCCTTGGTATCGGTTTGAGCACAGTTGCCGACAAGGTCGTTGGCTTGGGTATACTCTAAATATTTCAGGAATCTCTTATTGTATTCGGTGCCACAAGCCTCGTCCATGTCATAGGTAACTACTGCAAGTGCATTAAGGGCGTCAATTCCCATACATCTTTGGATACAGCCTCCTACTCTGTGGCAGAGTAGTCTGGTCATCCGTTGTTTTTTCAGCAAATCATCCATGTTTTGGTGAATATGGGTATATCGATTAATTTTTTCACCGGTCAGGTGAGATGTGGCTGTGCATAATTCCTCATAAGCCGGGTCGTGGGCGCAGTCAAAGGTCTGCTTCATAACATACAGCCCGCCATTGATCCAATCACCAGTTCTATCGACCTTCTCCCCGTTGATATAGACGTTTGGTTTCATTTTCTGAAGACGCTCGACATAATTTTCATAAGTACCTACTGGCATTTTGTATCCTCCTCAAATTATAGTCTCCTAAAATGGTTTTGACTAAAGTGAAACACTGAAGCCTTATTACATAACCTTTAATTTAAGTCTTATTGCAAAAATCATACCAAATACCTCCGAAGTGAAAAAAGCCCTCAGAATGGTATAAAGTTGCTGAGGAAAAAAGTGATTTGTATATAATTAATATCATTAAACTGAAATTGCTGGCTTCAGCTGTATACAATAGAGACACTCTCACTTCAGTTTGTGATTAATGTCACAAATTCATAAATCTCAACTGATACTTATAACCATGCAAGAAAACTCCTCAAATTATCCCCAAACGTGATATTCAAGCTTAATTAGAGCTTGCTAATTTATCGAAAAGTCAAGACTTTGCAAGGGTTTACGGGTAGTTTCTTAATTAATATGTGCATGAAAAAACAGCCTTTGGCGTCAAAAACCGTGTACATGGAGTTAAAATCAAATGTTGC